>SAMEA3663038__coassemble_763_pt1 | contig 9956 bp, 7 predicted proteins | sample SAMEA3663038__metabat2_low_PE_036 | metagenome-assembled genome bin SAMEA3663038 (sample SAMEA3663038) | pig gut metagenome | biome: pig gut; feature: pig-associated habitat; material: faeces | place: France | collected 2012 | reverse complement strand
TGTGTGGTGCCTGCCGGGAGCTGGCATACGATTGTCGCCCTGGAGCCCACGGTCATCATGGAGGTCAAGGATGGCCACTATGGTGAGGATGGGAGCGAGAGTTTCTTCAATAATCAGTGAGCTAGAATATAAGGGATGGAATTCAAAGTAATATCTGCATGTTTCAATGATGCATCAGTTTGGTCACATTCAGGAAAGGATTGTGACTTTTATTTGGAGGAGGGCGGGTGCAGGTTGAAATGAGCAAGCGGGTAACATCAATAGTGGGAGCTGGCGCAGTCCTTGACTTTGATTTCGAGGACAAAACATTCCCTAGCACAGCCAATATCACCTATAGCGGGGCATGGAGACATGAACATTACCCATTTCCACTGGTTTCTGCACTGGTTAAATCTGACCTTTCACCAGCGAGTCAGCAGTGACCGCCCATGAAAAGTCTTTCAAGTATTTCAAGGGTATCCCCAAGAACATCATCTACGATCAGGATGCCGTGTTCCCGGTTCTTCAATACCAAAAATATACGGAATACATATAAGAAAGTGCCGAAACTGGATTCATGCACTTTCGCCATGTCATTGAAAATGCCTATATTTGTAATTGTAACCATGCCGCCTTGTTATTGCGGCGCGATACTGTATTTAAGCGCTTAGATTGCATCATAATTGAATATTAACGACAGATTTGTACCTGAATAAGCGAGTTCACTGATGAACTCATACTATTGAACAGTTTTGTTGATGAATCATATTTTATGAAGATACCATTTTCAGTTTCGGCTCGCACTGCGATACTTATAGGATCTGAGAATTTCTCAAATCCCGAAGGTGCCATAGTGGAACTTGTGAAGAATGCATATGATGCTGATTCGCAATACTGTTATATTCTGTTTGGAGATGGCGAGCCTGCTAAACGATCTCTCTACATCCTAGATTGGGGTACAGGGATGAACGATAAGATAATCGAGACTTGCTGGATGCGAATAGGAACTGATGATAAGCTATATAACGACAAAACTGAGAGTGGAAGAGTAAAGTCAGGAGCCAAGGGAATCGGGCGTTTTGCTTTGAACAGACTAGGGAAGACGGCGGAAATGTTAACATTCACGAAAGATGGCCGAGGGTACGATTGGAGAGTTAATTGGTCTGATTTTGACAAGCCGCAAACGAGTGTTTCAGAGATTACGGCCGACATTGATACTATCTCTCTTGTGCAAGGTCATCAATTCCTTTCCGACTTGGAGAAAGAGTTTGGTATAACTTTCCCACAATTTGAAACGGGGACGTTATTGAAAGTCACAGACCTTAATGATGAGTGGAATGAAGCTCAACTGAAGCATCTTTTTTCATCTTTGCAGGATCTTGTTCCCCCGTTTAACATCCCTGTCTTTGAGATATTCCAGTTTGTGCAAGGGACGGATGGTTATGGGCGCATAGAGGTCTCGGATTACGATGATTTTGACTATTCGGTTTCTGCACAATTTGACGGTAATGACAACTTGTCTGTTAAGGTTCTACGTAATGAACTTGACGTGGAACGTCTGAAGAATGACTATATCGGTCTATTCCGAAGAGAGGATATGAGGGTGTTCCCTTATCGATTGTCCGAATTTGAGGCTGGGGGCTATGAGCTTTCGTTGCCTTTATCAAAACTTACTGTGGACAACCCTGTTAGGCTTGTAAATCATCAAAAAGAGCTCGGCGCATTTCGTTTTAATTTCTATTTTGTAAAGAGTGCTACTTCGGATGGGCGTGGTGAAAGCGATGAAACAAAGTATCCTTACCGGCTGTTTTCACCAACGGTTAGAAGGCAGTGGCTTAAAAGGAACGTTGGAGTAAAGGTATATCGTGACAAGTTTCGTGTACGGCCTTATGGTGAGAATGGTGATGATTGGCTCCATCTAGGTGACCGCTTTGCAGCTAATCCAATAGGCGCCGGACAACGTAAAGGCGGCTATCATATTCGACAGAACCAGATTGTTGGAGCTGTCGAGATTTCACGTTTGGATAACATCCATTTGCAAGACAAGTCTGGACGAGAAGGCCTTCAAGAGAATGTGGTGGTAGAATTGTTTAAGGATGTTCTATTAGGCATTATCGGCCTTATGGAGAAAGACCGCAATACGGTGATGTATAACCTTTCACAGTTGTATGAAACACATCATCCTAAAGGTGCTGCCAAAGCTGAGGCAGACGCTGCGGTAAATGAAGGGACGGTAGATGAGGAATCTTACAAGAAGATTCGGACTGGTTATATTGTTTTAAAACAAGAGGCGGAAGAAAGGGAGAATGAACTCAGATTGCTTCACAATCTTGCTAGCACGGGCCTAGTTATATCCTCATTCGCCCATGAGTTGAAGAATATGGCGGATCTCTCTGCCTCCCGTTCAGAGGATTTGCGTTGTGCAGTAGAGAATATAATGAGTGAAGAAGATGTTGCACAGCTGGGATTGAATGAGTATGATAATCCATATAGTTTGATAAGAGATTTACGTGATCAAGATCAAAATATTAGGAGCTGGTTAAATTTCTCCATCAATTCGATAAATCGGGATAAGAGAACTAGAAAAGTTTTCGGAATGGATGAGTATTTCGACCATTTTGAATCAACGTGGCATACGGTTTTGAAGGAATTGAATATTAATATGTCTATCGCCGGTTTTACATCTGAGATGAAGGTTAAAGCATTTTATATAGATATGGATACCATATTCAATAATCTGCTCTCAAATGCAATTTACGCCATAAAGGAAAGTAAGAAAACTGAGAATCGTAATATTACCATCAGCGGGGGAATTGATAATGGAGATATTGTGGTATTATTCGAAGATACCGGGATTGGACTTGCGGAGGAATACAAAAAATGCCCTAATGACATTTTCAATGCTTTCGAATCATCTAAATATGACAAAGATGGAAATAAAATAGGTACCGGCCTTGGATTGTATATCGCAAAAGCCACATTAGCTGAATACAAAGGAAGTTCAATATCAGTCATGACACCTCGCGCGGAGGGTTTTGGCCTACGAGTAAGATTAAAAATGTATTAATATGATAAGACTCGGCTATTTAGACGAAAACAAGGGTAATAGAAATACCTTTTATCGCGTCTTTAAGAAAGATTTCGATGTCGTTATGCTTGACGACTTTACAAAGGTATTCACCTTGGATCTCTTATTAGAAGAAATCGATAAGCAGGAAATCCAGGTGCTGGCTGTTGATTATAAATTGGCAGATTCAGGCATGGTTCAGTATGATGGCGATCAGGTATTGGATGCTATTAATGAGCGCAAACGCTATTTTCCCGTTTTTATGATGACATCATTTGTTGATGCCGCCATCCAAAAAGTGAATAACACATTCCTCGTAAATGATAAGGATGGATTAAACAACCCGCAAACTGTGGAGCTTCTGAAGAACCAAATTGCTGGCTCTGTTGAATCGTATCACAGAATTGTGAAAGAAAAGGAGCAGAGGGTCAAGACCTTGGAGGCTAAACAAGAGGGTGCTGAAGGCTTGACTGAAGAAGAGGAGCAGGAATTGCTTAATTTGCATGTTGAGATGACCAAAATAGATCCCGTCGCGAATTCTTTATCTCCAGACAAAATGCAGACATCTTCATTGAAAGATCTAAAAAAAATCGTATCCTTGTCAGAGGAAATTTTGAAATCGTTGAGCAAATAAGACGGGAATGAAATTTAGAGAGAATACGCCTGTTCGCAAAGCTGATGTTGCTCAAGAGAAAGACTATCACTCATATCGTGAGCAACTAGCTTTGGACTATAACCACAGATGTGGGTATTGTGATGATCGTGACGCTCCGAGAGTTGCCAGTTTTGAGATTGACCATTTTGTGCCACAAAAGGTCGATAGTAGTAGGGTAACTGATTATTCTAATTTGGTTTATGCTTGTAAATCTTGCAATAACGCCAAAAGAGCAAAATGGCCTACCGGGAATAAAGATATTCCAAATAATGGCAAAGAAGGTTGGATAGATCCTTGTTCAAAAGATTACGAAAACCAATTTGAGCGAATTGATGGTGGGAAGATACGCCCACTGACTGATCTTGGAGTGTGGATGTATGAAAATCTGAAACTGTGGAAGAAACAACATGAGATTCTTTGGAATTGCGAGAAGCTAGAGAGTAACATCAAGAGGTTAGAATCTCTTTATTCCCAAGGGGCTTTTCCTGATGAACAAAAGGAAGCATTAATCCAGTTGTATCAACAATATCTAAGAGTTCTTAATACCTTTTATGGAATTTAGTTTATGGCGTCTCTATTATTTACATTTTTAAGACGTCATGTGCCATCAGACGAACGAACAGTCAACAGGCTGTTCGTATCTGTGTTTATAAAGAGTAATCGACTGATGGTCACAAATTCAAAGCTCCTCTCTGGATATATTATTAATGATGGAGATAAGGATTATGAACTGCTGCAGGATGTAAGTGAGCGTATCAAAAGAGAATACGGAGAAAAGATTATTCTTGAGACACTCGTTAAACTATTTGAATTTATTATATCTCCGGCAGATAGGGTGGTGACTGGAGCCATTTATACTCCTGTTAGAATTAGAGAAACAATCCTGAAGAGGTGTATAGGTGACAAAAGTGTCGATGAGCTTGGTCGACTTCGCGTCTCTGATATCGCCTGTGGTTGTGGCGGCTTCTTAATGGATGCTGCGCGGTATATTCATAATAAAACCGGGAAACCATATGCCGAGGTTTTCCATGAAAATATATTTGGTGTTGATATACAGGAATACTCTATTGAGAGGACTAAAATTCTGCTAAGCCTTATGGCCTTGATGGATGGGGAAGATGCAGATTTCTGTTTCAACCTGCTATGTCGTGACACGCTGGATTTTTCAAGCGACAATTGGGATGAGACATATAAAGGTTTTGATGTCATTGTTGGTAATCCGCCATATGTTTGCTCACGTAATTTGCCGGAAGACACTCGTTCTAAAATGAAGAGGTATGAGGTGTGTGGTTCTGGACATCCTGATTTGTATATTCCTTTCTGCCAAATTGCTATCGAAATGTTAAATGCTGAAGGAAGACTTGGGTATATTACTATGAATACTTTTTTGCGATCTATTAACGGAAGGTCTCTTAGAAAGTATTTTCGACGGAATAATTGTGAACTCACAGTTTTAGATTTTAGAGGTTATCAAGTATTTGAATCTAGAAATACCTATACTTGTTTGTTATTCTATGATAAAGCAGGTCAGGATGCAGTGATTCATTATGCTGTTGACGAGCAGGGAATTATATCAAATGGCATTTCTTACACGAGTGTCTCTTATGATGAATTGGACGATGATAAGGGATGGCCATTAAATGATATTGACATAACTTTTGCCATAGAATCAACAGGTGTTAAGATTAAGGATTATTGCCCATCGCGACATGGGATTGCCACGTTAAGTAATGATACCTATATTTTCCAACCGATTCGAGAAGACGACAGTTATTACTATCTTGAAAAAAACGGCGCACAGTTCCCTATAGAGAAGGAGGTTTGCCGAAGAGTATTTAACCCTAACAGGCTCACTGTTGATGGTAAAATAGAGGCTTCGTATGAACTGATTATATTTCCCTATATTGTTGTTAATGGATCTGCTAGTCTGATTTCTCCTGAAAGAATGCAGCAAGATTATCCCTGCACTCTGAAATATCTGGAGACAAGAAAAGAAGCGCTATTTTTGCGAGACAAAGGGGATACAAGTTCTTACCCACAATGGTATGCTTTTGGGCGAACACAATCTCTGGTTCTTCCACGGTATAAACTGTTTTTCCCTAAGTTCTCTAATAAACCAATTAGATGTACTATAGTAGATGATGCAGATTTAATGCTGTATAATGGTTTAGCATTCGTCAATTCAGATATCCGCAGATTAGAAATCCTAAAAAGGATCATTGAAAGTAAGTTGTTCTGGCGATACGTCGTTGCCAATGCAAAACCGTATGCTTCCGGATACTATTCACTCAGTGGAGTCGATATCAAGCATTTTGGCATTCCTGTATTCTCTCTTACAGAAGAGAATGAATTGTTATCCTTGAATAACAAGGATGAAATCGAGCAATGGCTGATTAATAAATACGGATTGAACTAACGTAAGCATCCGACTAAGGACTTATAGGGAAGGCTACAGGGTGACGCACTATGTGGACGTGACGGCCCAGGTGAGAGCGATGGGCGCTGATGAAAGGGCTATCCCTATATTGGAGCCAAAGATTTTGTATAGTCTAAACATGACTCACAGCAATGAGAGCATAGTGCTACTCTGCGGGAAGGCGGAGGAGATTTTCTATGACGAGTATCAGCGTGAGTGCCTAGAAATTCGCCTATAATTTTTTGCATTATCGCCGTATTTCTTTATTTTTGCACACCGTTATGAGATTTCGCATTTTAGCATCCCTATCGGCGCTGCTGCTTTGTTGCCAGGCAATGAATGCACAGACAAATGTCCAGCTCCATTACGATTTCGGCCGTAACATCTACAGCGGCAAGAAAGGAGGTCTGGATCTCTCCAAGGAAGGCTCTAACCGTCAGGCCATGACAATGACGGTGGAACATTTCAACGTTGACCGTTTCGGCAGCAATTTCTTCTTCGTAGATCTCGACTTCGTACCGGGGAGCAAGGCGTTCCGCGGCGCTTATTTCGAGATATCGAGGGAACTCTGCTTCTGGAAGGGTACCCCTGTCGAAGGTCTCTCCGCCCACATCGAGTACAACGGCGGACTGGACCGTTACAGCGGGGTCTATGACGATGCCTACCTGCTCGGACCGACCTACAGCTTCCACAGCAAGGACTGGTCGTTCACGGGTTCTGTGACTGCGATGTACAAGGTCATCCCGGGCAATGCCAAGAATATGCACAATTTCCAGCTCACAGGTGTGTGGAACTGGACCTTCTGCAAGGGCATGCTGAGCTTCAACGGCTTCGCGGACTTCTGGATGGAGAACCGCCCTTGGCAGCTTGGCGCGAAGGGTGACAAGGAGGGCGACGGCACCGATTTCATATTCATAAGCGAGCCGCAGCTCTGGTTCAACTTCAACTCCTTGAAGCGATGGAGAAGTGCAACCTGAGCGTGGGCACCGAGCTGGAGATAAGCTCGAATTTCCTCTCCGCCGGCGCACACTGCTGCCCGACCATAGCCCTGAAGTACGTATTCTGATTGAATAGATATGATTGAAAGATACAGCCGCCCTTGCATGAGGGCCATCTGGACAGAGGAGAACAAGTTCAACGCCTACCTGGAGGTCGAGATTCTCGCCGACGAGGCCTGGTCGCAGCTGGGGGTTATCCCCGCCGAGGACGTCAGGAAGATACGCGAGAAGGCGTCTTTCTCCATTCAGCGCATACGCGAGATCGAGGAGACGACGCGCCACGACGTGGTGGCCTTCACCCGCGCGGTGAGCGAAACCCTTGGAGAGGAGCGCAAGTGGGTGCATTACGGCCTCACTTCGACGGACGTGGTCGATACGGCCAACGGATATCTCCTGAAGCAGGCGAACGCCATACTGCTTAAGGACCTGGAGGATTTCATGGAGGTGCTGCGCCGCCGCGCGCTGGAGTTCAAGGACACCCCGTGCATAGGACGCACCCACGGCATACACGCCGATATCACTTCCTACGGCCTCAAGTGGGCCCTCTGGTACGAGGAGATGAAGCGCAACGTCGAGCGTTTCAAGTTCGCTGCGAAGGGCGTCGAGTGCGGCAAGATGAGCGGAGCAGTCGGCAACTTTGCGAATATACCTCCGTTCATACAGGACTACGTCTGCGGCAAGCTGGGCATCGACAGCGCCGCCATATCGACTCAGGTGCTGCAGCGCGATCGCCACGCATATTATATTGCTACACTGGCAGTTATCGCTTCCACCGTCGAGCAGATGGCTACCGAAGTCCGCAATGCGCAGCGCACCGAGGTCCGCGAGGCCGAAGAGGCGTTCCGCAAGGGGCAGAAGGGCTCCAGCGCCATGCCGCACAAACGCAATCCTATCAGTTCCGAGAATATATGCGGCTGCGCACGTGTGATGCGCGGATATATGGCCGCCAGCTGCGAGAACGTCGCGCTCTGGTACGAAAGGGACATATCGCATTCCAGTACGGAGCGTATCATACTTCCGGATGCGACCGAACTGCTCGACTATATGCTCGTACGCTTTATGGGCATACTCGACAACCTCGTCGTATATCCTGAAAACATGATGAAGAACATCTACTGCACGAAGGGCGTCATTTTCGCGCAGAGGGTGATGAACGCGCTGATAGGCAAGGGCCTGGTGCGCGAGGAGGCGTACGACACGGTGCAGCCGATCGCGATGAAGGCCTGGAGCGAGGGACTCGATTACCTGACGCTGCTGAAGGCGGACGCGAAGGTGAGCTCGCTGCTCAGCCCTGAGGAACTCGACGCCTGCTTCACGCTCGAGTATTATTTCAGCAATGTGGGGCATATATTCAAAAAAGTAGGTATAATCGATTGAAATACAATACTATGAAGAAAGTTGACGTGGTTCTGGGAATGCAGTGGGGCGACGAGGGCAAAGGCAAGGTCGTCGATGTGCTGACTCCTGACTATGACGTGGTTGCCCGTTTCCAGGGCGGACCGAATGCCGGCCATTCCATTCATTTCGCCGGCAAGAGTTTTGTCCTCCATACGGTGCCGTCCGGCATTTTCCGCGACGGGGCGACGAACATCATCGGCAATGGCGTGGTCATAGACCCGGTGATTCTGATGGACGAGATTTCCCAGATCGAGGAAATGGGACTTGATTGCACTTCCCGCCTGCAGATTGCCAAGCGCGCCAATCTCATACTCCCTACCCACAGGATACTCGACGCTGCGAATGAGGCCGCCAAGGGCAAGTCGAAGATCGGCTCCACCCTCAAGGGCATAGGCCCGGCCTACACCGACAAGATCGCGCGTGTCGGCCTGCGTGTCGGCGACATCTCCGCTGCGGATTTCCGTGCCCGCTACGACGCGCTGAAGGCCAGCCATCTGGCTACCATCGCGAATCTGGGATATACGGATTTCGATATATGCGCGTACGAGCAGAAGTGGTTCGAGGCCGTCGAGGCGCTCCGCCGCTTCACTTTCATCGACAATGAGGTGCTTGTAAACAAGTATCTTCAGGACGGTACTTCCATACTCGCCGAGGGCGCCCAGGGCTCGCTTCTGGACGTGGATTTCGGCACCTATCCTTTCGTCACTTCGTCCAATACGCTTTGCGCGGGCGCCTGCACCGGTCTGGGCGTGGCTCCGTCCCGCATCGGCAACGTGTATGGCATTTTCAAGGCATATTGCACCCGCGTCGGTGCCGGTCCTTTCCCTACCGAGCTTTTCGATGAGACGGGGGAGACTCTGCGCCGCATAGGACACGAGTTCGGTGCCACTACCGGCCGTCCGCGCCGCTGCGGCTGGCTGGACCTTGTCGCTTTGAAATATACGGTGATCATGAATGGCGCCACTTCGCTGATTATGATGAAGTGCGACGTGATGAATGATTTCGACACTGTCAAGGTGGCTGTCGGCTATGAGATGGACGGCCAGACCATCGACTGGTTCCCTTACGAGGCCAATGACAAGGAGATCAAGCCGGTTTACCGCGAGTTCAAGGGCTGGAAGTGCGACGTGACCAAGTGCCGTTCCTATGAGGAGCTGCCTGCCGAGCTGAAGGAGTACATCTCTTTCATCGAGGAGTATTGCGGTGTCCCTGTGAAGGTGGTTTCCGTCGGCCCTGACCGTGAGGAGACTATTGTTCGGGGCTGAGTTGATTGAACCCAGAGATATGAATGAAATCGGAACCCCATTGACGCCGGTGGCGAGGAGAGCCCTCCTCTGCGGATCCGGTGAACTCGGGAAGGAAGTCGCCATCGAACTCCAGCGCTACGGAGTCGAAGTCATTGCCGTGGACAGGTACGCCAATGCGCCGGCAATGCAGGTCGCT
>SAMEA3663038__coassemble_755_pt1 | contig 9988 bp, 6 predicted proteins | sample SAMEA3663038__metabat2_low_PE_036 | metagenome-assembled genome bin SAMEA3663038 (sample SAMEA3663038) | pig gut metagenome | biome: pig gut; feature: pig-associated habitat; material: faeces | place: France | collected 2012 | reverse complement strand
AAATCTCGAAGTCTCTTATTTTTAAACGGATTCTTCACATCACGTCCTTCCTTAGGATATATGATAATACAAGGAACGTTTGGAATAGGAGATTCTTCATTTATATCCTCATAGCCAAGGTGTCGTAGGATAGGAATATCTCTACTATAACCACTTAGTTGTCGTATGACATTATTGTCAAGCGATGAACTCTCATACTTTGGAATGTATTTCGTGTCAAGTATTGCCTTGAAAGATTGTGAACGATAGAGAAAATCCGGTTTTCCTGTCAAACCACTGAACTGATACGATATTTTATCCCCGTACGCTTCATTTAACAATCCATAAACATAATGCTCATAAAGCAAAGACATATCCAGAGTAAACGGAGGGACATTCTCGTCTGCAGAACTTGTTTTACTGATACTGTAATCGTATCTCCGAAGAATAAGCTTTGCCAAACGTATGGCCTCATTGTATTCACTAAAGAGTTTATGTCCTTTAATCTGAGAAACTTCCCTTATCTGTACTTCATCACTTACATTTTCAAACAAAGCCAAAGATTTTGAAAGTATCTGTTTGCATCTGTTCCCTATGGAATGATTCTCCGTTATTGTTTTAAGTATCTGAGAACTGAACAATAAGGCTTTTTTGATGAGCTTATTTTCTGGAATGTCAACCGTATATTCGTCAAAGTCACAAAATACTCTATCGAATCTTTTTGAAGCAATATTCTTTCGTTCATTCTTCATCACTTTTATGTGTCCTTTTACTTTTTTCAGGTTCTCGCTGTAATGTACGTAGCTTTTTTTCAAAGACTTGATTCTACTTACAACTCCAAGAAAATGCAGAACTATTAGAGGACTTAAAACACCTTTTAGTGATGGCGCCTGTATGACAGGAGCCTCACTATCAATATTATAAATATCAGCTAACGACTCAACAGATAAATCTGACGAGAAGCATGTCATGAACATGGTAAGAAAATCAATCTCTTCCATCCCTCTCTTTGTTGTTACAACTAATGCTTCCTTATCGTCTATCCACTCTGCTCCAATAACATATGACGCATAATATCCCCAAGGATCGTGTTCCATAGGTTTTTCCCATCGAACAAGGCTAAGATTATCATATCTGTCGTTTTGTTCAATGTTCAGACGTTCGTGTTCTTGAATAAGAATGGGTTTCATGTCAGTTGTCTATTATTCGTCTTCATCTTCTTGGTCTTCATTCTCACTCTCTTGGATTGGATTCAGGTTACCCCAGGAATTAAAGGCAGTTTTCTTTTCGTCGTTCTTAACATTTAGGATTCCGTCATTGATGTATTCATTGATAAGTGGTATGATTTCATACTCCATCTTGTCGTGTAGTTCATCTTCACTTTCTGCCATGAAGTAGCTGTGTCCTACCATCAAATCATCAATGCTCATATCTCCACATAGATGTTTAGGGTTTTCGATAAACTTCTTAATATCTTCGAACAATGATAAAGCAACAGTTCCAAGTTCTTCATTGTTCGCATCAGAATAGTATTTCTTGATAACAGATTTCTGAGATTTGATTGTGATGAAAGCAAATCTTCTACGTAAAGCATAGTCAATGGTACCTGTACTTCTATCAGTGGTATTCATCGTACCGATAATGTACAGGCTTGAAGGTACACCAAACACTTCGTTCTTTGAATATGGCAGCATTACTTTAATAGGATGATTCCCATTTAGACGTTTGTCTGACTCCAGCAAGGTAATGAGTTCGCCAAATATCTTTGACACATTCCCTCGGTTGATTTCGTCAATAATCAGTACGACAGGCTTATTTGCAGTAGCATGATATTCTTTCTTAACAGCTTCAATAAAAGCCTGAGCATACTGTTGCCAATTATTCTCTACGCCTTTACCCTGAGCCTGCAATTTTATCTTCTCGATATTTAGAGGTGATGGTGTGTATTCTTCTGCCCGTGAACTTGTGGAGTTAGTACTTCTACAGCTGATAGTAGAGTTTCCTTCTTTCCACCAGACATAAAGTGATGATCTGCCAGTGACGGTTGGTATCTCTCGTTTGTTCTGATAACCTTTTATCTTTTGGAGATAATCGTCAATACACTCTACAATATCCTTGCTTTGGTCTGTTTGAACTGCATTGCAGGCTCGTTTAAAGATGCCATCCTCGGGTTCGTAAGTTACACCAATAGAATTACCGTCAGCATCAGTTTGTACATGTGGCTTTAGTCCTTCGACAAAATCCTCATAGTCAAGAGACTGATGGAATGTAGTGAAGAATATCTGATCTCCAAGCAATGAGTCATAGCGTTTCATCACAGCCTTATGGTTTGTGAGGTCAATATCTGTAACACCTAATGTCTTTAAGGCTATGGCAGCAGTATTATATGTTTTTCCTGTGCCAGGAGCACCTTGAAGGATTATGTTACGCTTCTTTAAGAGAAGATTGGAGTATTTCTCCAAATATGCAATGTCATTCATATACTTTAACCAACTTTCGATGTAACTATATTGTTCTGTGCCTTTTTTACATGAAGAGAATGTTCCCTGTGAGAATAATCCTGATCGTGGTTGCTGAAACTCGTTTGCCCATGACAGTATCTTGACTTTTCTATAATTACAATTGATGTATTTCTCACACAGAGAATCACTATTGAAATTGTCACCTATAATCTGACATAATGCTAATGCTCGGCTGCCTATTCTAACAAGAACCACGTTACCATTTTCAATTGTTTTGAAGTTTTTGCATTGAGAATCATTCCATTCCCCTGTTCCGATTACAGGTTCAGACTCCTGCAACATTTGTTTAGGATCAATAACGGTTCCACCTTTACCATCAGGAAGATGCATTTGAATATGCCAGAATTTATCATATTCTGTTCTTGGTGGTAATATGGGAGCATATACTTGCTCAACCTTTATAATATCTTCAACAGTGGTTTCGTTATGTATCCAGTATTTCTTTTCTGCGCAAGATTCACCATATTTTGCCAATTCTTTCTGCAAAATGAAATCCAAACGACCGTCCTGTATCTTGTTGTAGTAAGTTTTTAGGACATTATCAGTATCAGTACCATTACCAGGGTTTTCTTCGTTCTTTTCTCTGGTGTTATTTAGGTAGCCAACAAATCTGCTTGGAGCAAAACAAATATGACCGCCAATTACCTCAACAACCATATTTTTGCCTAACTTCAATCTATCAACAGCCCATTGTTTATAGTCTTCACCGCTTTCACCGTGAAGATATGAGTACAAAGTTTCGATGTTCGAAATGATATCCTCTCGTTTTTCTATGTAATCTGTTCTTTCCATCGGAAATTTCAAACTTAAATCAGCTGGTCTTCACTTTAGTCTTTTACCATAATGAGAATTCTATTTGGGAAGATTTACATAACTACTTTCAAAAGCGGAAAACTTACGTGTTCCGATTTGTCCCCAATTGAACGGTATCGGTTCTGGCAAGACTTTGTATATTTCATTAAAACCTTCTGCCATTCCTTCTGAGGCAACAATCTTACGGCTGTCCTTTGCCGAAAGAAAACACAACTTTTTTTAAAGCCATCAATAAACTCACCTATCTCTATAGACTGATAAAGTTGAACAATTATTTCACTCTTTAGAATCTGTTCCATACCTATAAACGGTTAAATTCAGTGTACATTTCTGTTATTGGGTCTGACATTGAGCAAGTATCGATAATTGGCCTCTCGTTAAGTGTCTTCAATTGTCCTGAACTTCCTTCAAAAATCTCATTTACATTAACGTCTTCAGGACTTATCTGTGTGCCTGATGATGAGTTACGCAGTTGGATAGACCCTGCAATGAGAGTCTTTATCAAATCTTTAGTCATGACAATAACGTTTTATCGGGTGTAAAGGTAATCATTTTATCGGATATAAACGACAAATATCGGACATTTTAACGTTTCTGGACGATAATTCTGCTTTTTTGGCATTTTCAAGGGTTGTTTCCATCCATCAGATTGAGCGCATTGTAAACAGCCAGGAGGGTTACACTTTTTGGGGGCCTTAACTTATGGCCATGGCTGGTCTTAAGTTATGACCCGCCTCGGTCTTAAGTTATGACCCGCCTCGGACATAGGTTATTGCATACTTTAATTCACGGTAACAAAGTAACACTTGTTTCGGTGAAATGTTACTTTGTTAACGTGATTTTGGGGTTAACTTTCATGTTTTTCAACGTATTTTCCTCGTGCGTACCTTATTTATATAAGTTTTTAATATATATATAATAATAAAGGTAACGTTAACAAGTTGCACGTAGAAAGCGAAATCACGTTAACAAAGTAACATTTTTGTGTGAACTGGGGATTTGTGAACTTTCATTTTTAGAACACGAATATGTTGAAATGCAGATTATACAAGAGTGCAAAGACGGGAGAAAATGACCATAGATAAACTTTCTTTTAGGTAAAAGGCGGAAAAGGTTTGTAAGTCATGAGGTTATTCGTTTTGGAAAACTTTTGGGCGAAAAAATAAATAAAAGTTTTCCAAAAAAAATTTTTTTATTTCAGAAATTATATATAACTTTGCCGCCGAAATCAACAACAAAAAAATGGAATCTACAAAAACCTACAGTCACGACGAAGCCATTGAGGCTTCCTTGAAATATTTCAAGGGGGACGAGCTGGCAGCAAGAGTATGGGTGAACAAGTATGCAATGAAGGACAGTTTCGGCAACATCTTCGAGAAGTCGCCTGAAGACATGCACTGGCGCATTGCTAACGAAATTGCCCGTATTGAGAAAAAGTATGCTAACCCAATGTCAGCCGAGCAGATATTTGAACTGCTCGACCACTTTAAATATATAATTCCGGCAGGAAGCCCAATGACAGGCATTGGCAACAACCACCAGATAGCCTCGCTGAGCAACTGCTTTGTGATTGGTCTCGACGGCGATGCCGACTCCTACGGCGCTATTATGCGTATTGACGAGGAGCAGGTGCAGCTGATGAAGCGCCGCGGAGGCGTGGGCCACGACCTGTCGCACATCAGACCGAAGGGATCGCCCGTGAACAACTCCGCACTCACCTCTACAGGCCTCGTGCCTTTCATGGAGCGCTACAGCAACTCCACACGCGAGGTGGCACAGGACGGACGACGCGGAGCGCTGATGCTCTCCGTAAGCATCAAGCACCCCGACTCGGAGGCTTTCATAGACGCAAAGATGACTGAGGGCAAGGTGACCGGAGCTAACGTGTCGGTGAAGATTGACGACGAGTTTATGCGTGCAGCCATAGAGGACCGCCCATACCACCAGACTTTCCCCATTGGCAGCGACAATCCGGAGTGGGACAAGGAAATCTCAGCAAAGCAACTGTGGGAGAAGATTGTTCACAACGCATGGAAGAGCGCGGAGCCTGGTGTGCTGTTCTGGGACACAATACTGCGCGAGAGCATTCCCGACTGCTATGCCGACCTCGGTTTCCGCACCGTCTCCACAAACCCGTGCGGCGAGATACCTCTCTGCCCTTACGACTCCTGCCGACTGCTGTCGATAAACCTCTACTCCTATGTGGTGAATCCTTTCACCAAGGACGCATACTTCGACTACGACCTCTTCCGCAAGCATGTGGCTGCCGCCCAGCGACTCATGGACGACATCGTTGACCTGGAACTGGAGAAGATTGACCTCATTATGGAGAAGATTGGCACCGACCCGCAGACAATGGAGGTGAAGGGAGCCGAGACACACCTTTGGGAGAAGATAAAGCGCAAGAGCGGAATGGGACGACGCACAGGAGTGGGCATCACGGCAGAGGGCGACATGCTCGCAGCCATGGGACTTCGCTACGGAACACAGGAGGCGACAGACTTCTCGGTGGAAGTACACAAGACGCTGGCCCTGAATGCCTACCGTTCTTCAGTGAACATGGCAAAGGAACGCGGTTCGTTCGAGGTGTACGACGCAAAGCGCGAGGAGAACAACCCATTTGTCAACCGCATAAAAGAGGCAGATCCTGAGCTTTATGAGGAAATGGTGAAATACGGACGCCGCAACATCGCCTGTCTAACCATAGCCCCGACGGGAACAACATCGCTCATGACACAAACCACAAGCGGCATAGAGCCAGTGTTCATGCCAGTGTATAAGCGCCGCCGCAAGGTGAATCCCAACGACGAGGCTGTCCATGTGGATTATGTTGACGAGGTGGGCGACTCTTTCGAGGAGTACATTGTTTATCACAACAAGTTCCTGAAATGGATGGAGGTGAACGGCATCGACACCACCAAGCGCTACAGTCAGGAAGAGATAGACCAGCTTGTGGCACGTTCACCTTATTATAAAGCAACGGCAAACGACGTTGACTGGCTGATGAAGGTGAAGATGCAGGGAGCCATTCAGAAGTGGGTTGACCACTCCATCAGCGTTACCGTGAACCTGCCAAACGACGTTGACGAGGCTCTTGTTAACCGCCTCTACGTTGAGGCTTGGCGTTCAGGCTGCAAGGGCTGCACGATATATCGCGACGGAAGCCGTTCGGGAGTGATGATAGCAGTGTCAAAGAAAGACAAGAAGGCAGATCAGGAGAAGCCGCAGCCACTGCCTTGCAAGCAGCCAGAGGTGACCGAGGTGCGCCCGCAGGTGCTCGACTGCGACGTGGTGCGCTTCCAGAACAACAAGGAAAAATGGGTGGCTTTCGTGGGCTTGCTCAACGGCTATCCTTACGAGATATTCACAGGTCTTCAGGACGACGACGAGGGCATAGTTTTGCCAAAGACCGTGACGAAGGGAAAGATTATCAAGCAGACCGACGAGACAGGAAAGCGCCGCTACGACTTTCAGTTTGAGAACAAGCGTGGCTACAAGACCACCGTGGAGGGACTTTCGGAGAAGTTCAACCCGGAATATTGGAACTACGCCAAGCTCATCAGCGGAGTGCTCCGCTACCGAATGCCTATCGACCACGTAATAAAGCTCGTGTCGTCGTTGCAGCTGAAGAGCGAGAGCATCAACACATGGAAGAACGGAGTGGAACGCGCACTGAAGAAATACATCACCGACGGCACCGAGGCTAAGGGCGTGAAGTGTCCGCAGTGCGGACAGGAGACACTCGTCTATCAGGAAGGCTGCCTCATCTGCAAGAACTGCGGTGCAAGTCGTTGCGGATAGGAGTTGGATATAAAACATAAAATTCTATCCATTAAATTTGAAAACTTCAATCTTCATAAACGACATCCGCTTCCACACCTTCCACGGGGTAATGACTCAAGAGAGGGCTGTGGGAGCGGATTTCACCGTTTCCGTCAGGTTGGGCTACGACTTCACGCAAGCCATGAAGACCGACGACGTGGCAGACACCATTTCCTATGCCGACGTTTACGAACTGCTCAAGGCGGAGATGGCAGTCCCGTCAAACCTGCTTGAGCATGCGGCGGGAAGAATGGTGGAATGCCTGAGAGAACGTTTCCCCGAAATACATACCATCTCCCTCAGCCTCACAAAGCTAAATCCGCCGATGGGTGCCGATTGCGCAGGCGCGGGAGTGGAAATACATTGGACTTCCTTAAATAATGATAAAACTCTTGTGTAAAATCAAGTTTTACGAACAATAATTGCTATATTTGCACTCTAAAATAATGTATATGGTCAGAAAGACACTCATTGCCGCGGTTTTGATGATGTCAACCGTACTTGCTTTCGCCGCTAAGAAACAAGGCTTTACACTCGTCATCGACGCAGGACACGGCGGGCACGACGCAGGCGCACTGGGCGCCATCTCTAAGGAGAAAAACATTAACCTGAACGTGGCTCTGGCTTTCGGAAGATATGTGGAGCGGAACTGTCCCGACGTCAACGTCGTATATACACGCAAGACCGACGTGTTCGTCACTCTCATAGAGAGGGCTAACATAGCCAACCGCAACAAGGCAGACCTCTTCGTGTCTATTCACACCAACGCGCTGCCAAAGGGTAAACAGGCTCGCGGACTTGAGACCTACACATTGGGAATGCACCGTGCCGACGACAACTTCGACGTGGCGAAGCGTGAGAACGCCGTGATTCTCTATGAGAAAGACTACCAGCAACACTACGAAGGCTTTGACCCCAACTCCTCCGAGAGCTACATAATGTTTGAGTTCATGCAGGACAAAAACATGGAGAAGAGCGTGGAACTGGCAAAATTAGTGCAACGACGCACCTGTGCGGCTGCCAACCGACCCAACAAGGGTGTGAGGCAAGCGGGATTCCTTGTGCTTCGGGAGACCTCGATGCCAAGCTGCCTCATTGAGTTGGGCTTCATCACCACCCCTTCGGAAGAGCAGCAGCTGAACAACCCCGACGCCATCGACGCCTTGGGCTACGGCATATACCAGGCCTTCGTTGATTACCGCAACAAGTACGACAAGAGCATCACCGTGCCGTTCGAGGTGCCGGAAAGACAGAGGGTGGCTGAGCAGAAACCAAGGGAGAAAAAGGTAGAAGAGGAGCCACAAAGGGCAGAAGAAACCCAAACGGCGGAAGAACCAAGAAGGGCTGAAGCTCCCGAAGCAGCGGCGGGCAAAGGAGGAAACGGGCAGGAGAAACAGACAGCCCTGGGAGCACCAGTGTTCAAAATCCAGATTCTCACTTCTCCCAGCCTTATAAAAAAAGGAGACAAGAGACTGAAAGGCTATGATGACGCCGACTACTACAAGGACGGGAAGACATACAAATACACCGTGGGAGCATCGGAAAACTACAATGAGATTTACCGCCTTCGCAAGACCGTGGTGGAACAGTTCCCACAGGCGTTCATCATTGCCTTCAAGGACGGCCAACGCACCGACGTGCAGGAGGCAATAAAGGAATACAAGAGAAACAAAAATAGTAAGTGAATATATGAAACGCATTTCAAAAGAGGTTCAGATAGCAATTGTAGCTATCGTGGGAATAGTGGTCCTCTACGTAGGACTCCAATTTCTCAAGGGCTTAAGCCTGTACTCCAACGACGACACCTACTACGTGTCGTTCAACGACATCAGCGGGCTTTCTCCCTCGTGTGCCGTATATGCAAACGGATTCAGAATTGGCGTAGTGAAAGACATCAAGTTCAGCTATGGAGCCGACGACAGCGACATCATAGCGGAACTGGGAGTGGATAAGAGAATGCAGATTCCGACAGGATCAAAGGCTGAGATAGAGAGCGACATGCTCGGCAACGTGAAACTCAACATCGTGCTCGCGCCTAACTCAGGGCAGAAGATGGCTCCGGGCGACACCATCTGCGGCAACCAGGAGGCTGGACTCATGGGAAAAGTGGGAGCAATGCTGCCCACAATAGAGAAAATTCTGCCTAAGCTCGACTCCATACTGGCAAACATCAACGCACTAACTGCCGATCCCGCACTCGCCAACTCGTTGCACAACATAAACCGCATCACCGACGACCTCACGGTAACAACAAAGCAGCTCAACACACTCATGGCGGGAGTGAACGCACGAGTGCCCTCAATGATGGCAAAGGCGGACGCCACACTCGACAACACACAGAAACTCACTGCCAACCTCAACACTATAGACGTTGCTGCCACCATGGCTAAGGTGAATTCCACTCTCGACAATGTTGAGGAACTGACAAGCTCGCTCGCCAACAAGGAGGGAACAATAGGACTCCTCCTGCGCGACCCAAGCCTCTACTGGAATCTCGCCAACACCATGCGCGACGCCGATTCGCTGATGATAGACCTCAAGGCACATCCGAAACGCTATGTCCACTTCTCCATTTTCGGCAAGAAAGACAAATAAATAAAGAAGCAATAATTTTGCTATTTAAATTTTATCAAAATAGGCAGCGCCTCAAAAACCGTGATGTTACAAAACCGTTAAAAGTGCTGATTATTGCGATGTTTCAACATAATGGCCGCTTTCGTTACGAAGGAATAGCGAAAGCGGTCTCTTTTCAGCTAAAGGCCTAATGTTCAACATGTTTGGATTTTGCAAGCCCCTGTCAGTACACATGGAGCAAAAAGCAGACGTATGATACCTAATATTAGCCACTTACG
>SAMEA3663038__coassemble_751_pt1 | contig 10060 bp, 10 predicted proteins | sample SAMEA3663038__metabat2_low_PE_036 | metagenome-assembled genome bin SAMEA3663038 (sample SAMEA3663038) | pig gut metagenome | biome: pig gut; feature: pig-associated habitat; material: faeces | place: France | collected 2012 | reverse complement strand
ACACGAGAAGAGGGGAGAACTTGTGGATGCGAAAATCGAAGGAAGGATTGTTGTGGAGAGTGAAAAATAATAATTATGAGTGAGGAATCGACGAAATAGGTGATGATTTTTCACGTTATATATAAGGAGATAGATTATGAGACGAATAGGACTTTTTGTTTTTGCGATGGTGCTGAGCATTGTGGCTTATGCACAGAAGCAAATAGTGATTCTACATACTAACGACACTCACAGCCAAATTGTGCCTGTGCCGAAATATGAGAATGAGGGAAACACTTCGTGCCGCGGAGGATTTATTCGCCGCGTTGCCGTGGTGAACGAGGAGCGCAAGAAAGAGCCAGACCTGCTGCTCTTCGACAGTGGAGACTTCTCCCAAGGTTCAACCTACTACACGCTGTTCAGAGGCGACGTGGAAGTGGGATTGATGAACATGATGGGATATGACGCGGCTACGTTGGGCAACCACGAGTTTGACTTCGGCATTGAGAATCTCGCGAGAGTGGCAAAGATGGCGAAGTTTCCGTTGGTGTGCGCCAACTGCGACTTTACAGGGACAATGTGTGAGGGGCTGATAAAGCCTTATGTCATCATAAAGCGTAAGGGTTTGAAAATAGGAGTGTTTGGACTTGCACCAAAAATCCAAGGCCTTGTGATGCAGCAGAACATACAAGGAGTGAAGTATCTTGACCCATACACCACAGCCAACGAGATTGCCCGAAAACTGAAGGAGGATGAGAAATGTGATCTCGTGGTTTGCCTCTCCCATCTCGGTTGGGACCTAAAACCTCGTCCTGACGACGCTCAGCTTATTGCAGCCACACGAAACATCGATATTGTGCTTGGTGGTCATTCTCACACCTACATGGAGCATCTGGAATGGGTGAACAACATTGACGGCAAACCAGTGCCTACAGAGCAGAATGGCAGATTGGGAGCGTACGTCGGCCGAATAGTAATGAAATTGCAGAAGTAATATTGCAAAAGTCGGGAATGACTATTCGAAATAAAACGTCAAGACAATCATTTTGCTGTGTCCTGCACTAACAGAGGTGGCATAGGGAATCAAGGTCTCATCCTTCAAGTCGTTGATGTGATTCTTCTTGAGGCTATTGGTGAGGCTATAGCAGAATTTCAGTTCGGGGATGAACTTGAAGAAAGGAAGATAGAGGTCGCAGCCTAATCCTGCCTCGATGAATGTGTCGTAGCGCTTCAGTTGCACGATGTCGTCGTTTTGTTTCGTAAGGTTCATCAATGGACTTATGCCCGCAATCATATACGGACGATAGTTTCCATATCGTTTGGCACTGAATTTAAGGTCTATAGGCAACGAGAGACAAGTCTGTTTAAGGTCTTGTGTATGTTCTATTGGGTTGCCCGCATCGTCGGTTTGAGTAAGGTTGCGAAACAAGAGATGTTTCGAACCGAAATGCATGGTTGGAGTGAAGCGGAGCGAGAGATAGTCGCTAAGGCGTAGGTCTGCCACAACTCCCACGCTTAGTCCAGGATTCCACTTGTCAGCATCGCAAACGATGGTCTGTGTGACCTGCGTCCCGTCAGCAAGGGTAAAGGTCTGAGGTCCCACGTTCTGAAAATCCACATCCTGTGCGTGCATACCGATTCTTATGCCAAAGTGCATTGGCCTTAGGTCAATGTATGGCTTGTTCTCAACTTGTCGGTCTTGCGCAATGGCATTGACAAAAATCGTGCAGGCGAATATGATGCAAATTAAAGTGCGTCTCATATCTCTAAAAACGTCGAAGATATGGGGTTTATTGTGCTTTCTTTTATTTTGAAAGAGTATAAATAGCAAAATTATCTACCTAAAATGTGGTATATTTGAAAATTTATGCGTACTTTTGCATCATAATTTTTTGGTATTAATTTTTTAAAACAATAATTATTATGGCTTACGTAATTGGTGACGACTGTATCGCATGCGGTACATGTATCGATGAGTGCCCAGCAGGAGCTATCTCTGAGGGCGAGAAGTATTCAATCAATCCTGATGTCTGCACAGAGTGCGGCACATGTGCTGATGTTTGTCCTTCTGAGGCAATCAGCCTTCCAGCATAATTGATGCTTCGATAAAAAGAAAAATGGCGAGCGCTTTACAGCTGCTCGCCTTCTTTTTTATCACACAATAACAAAAATACTTATGTCTTTAATCCTTTACTTCTTCAATCCTTTAATCCTTTAATCCTTTAATTCTTTAATCTTTAAAAGTTTGGTTCTGTTATAAATCCAATTGCTCTCCACGATAGAAGTCAAGCAGTGTGGTTTGGTACAGAAACTCGTATTTTGCCTGCACCATGTCGCTTTGAGCCTTCAGCAGATTGTTCTTCTGCTCGTTGAACTCCGTGATGGTTGCCTTTCCGTTCTCATATTTTGCCCGTGTAAGTTCGAAGGCATCCTCGTTGCTCTTAACAGCCTCCTCGCTGCTTGTGTAACGGCTGCTTGAAGCCACGGCGTTGTAATATACCTGTTGAATTTCCTTGTAGAGATCCTTCCTTGTGTTCTCAAGGCGCAGTGCCTGATTCTCGCGGTCAATCTTCGCCGTGCGTATCTTGTTGCGTGTTGAGAAGTGGTTGAAGATAGGGATGGAGAGGTTTAGTCCAAGATACTGGCTGAAATTGTTTTTCAGCTGTTTGCTGAACGAGTCGGAATCGAAACCCGAGGTGGTGTAGTAGTTGGTGCCCAAACCTGCTGAAAACGCAAGGGTGGGGTAGTAGTCGCCACGGGCTATCTTGATGTTGTACTCTGAACCTGCCAGACGCAGTTCCTCTGCCCTGATCTGTGGCTTGAAACCGAGTGCTTCCTGATATACGAGGTCGGGGGAGGGCAGTGTGGTTGTGCCGTCGACAACAATACTGTTGGCGTCGGGATGAACAATGCCGAATCCCTCAGGAGTGGGCAGTTCAAGCAACTGGCTCAGTGCAAGAAGCGACAGGCGATAGTTGTTGTCGGCGTTGGTTGCTGTAAGGCGGCTCTGTGCAAGTGTCGCCTTTTGCTGCGACACCTGTGCCTGGCTTGCCTTGCCTGCATCTAGCATGCGCTCAAGCCGATAGACCTGCATAGAGTCTATGGCAATCTGGCGTTTTGCCACCTCAGAGACCTCGTAGTCGTAGAGAATCTGCACGTAGGCCTTTGCCACTTGGGTGCGGATGTCGTCCTTTGCTTTTTCCAGGTCGGCAAGCGACGCGTCGAGATTGAGCTGGGCTAACTTCACCGCATTGACAATCTTGTTGCCTGCGAAGATGGGCACTGAGGCGTTAATCTGCAGTGATGTGTTGCTCGTGTTGGTGTTTTCGTAGGTGTTCTGGGCAGTCAGTCCTCGTCCGAACGAGAAATTCTGTCCCATAGAGGCATCCACAGTTGGCAGATGGTTGCCGCGGCTGTCGTCGAGTTGTACACGATTCGACTCTGTGGTGTTCTGCTGTTGCTTCACTGTTATGTTGTGCTCTATGGCGTGGTCGATGCACTGGCGCAGTGTCCATTGCCTCGTCTCTGCCGAAGCTATTATGGCGGATGCCACAATAGCAATTGATAAAACCAATCTTTTCATAATTCTTCACTCTTCATTGACTTCGTCGATTCTTCACTCTTCACTCTTGTTGTCAGCCACAACCTGTGGGCCACGCACCTTTTCCTTTGCAGTAAGACCCTTCTTTATTTCGATTTTCACTCCGTCGCTGAGCCCCGTGGTCACTGCACGCTTCTCGTAGCTCTTTGTCTCGCCTTCGCCCTTCACGATGTAAACAAAGGTGGAGTCGCCGCTGAACTCTATTGCGCTCTCAGGTACTGTGAGCACCTTCTCAGCCTTTGCCAGCACTATCTCGGCATTGGCACTGTAGCCGGAACGGATCTTGTCGCCTTCCACTGCCTTGACGGCAGCTTTCACCTCAAACTGGTTTGCACCGTTGTTCTCCACTGCCTTTGGTGAGATGTACTCGAGTGTTGCGTCGAAGTTGAGGTCCTGGAGTGCGCCGATGGTTATCTTCATAGGCATGTTCTGATAGAGGCTTCCAACCTCGGTCTCGTCGATGTTGCCCCGGAAGATAAGGTCTTTCATGTCTGCCACGGTGGCGATGGTGGTACCGTCGTTGAAAGTGTTGCTGAGCACCACAGTGTTACCCACTTTTACCGGTATGTCGAGTATGATGCCTGATATGGTGGAGCGGATGAGTGTGGAGCTTGCGCTGGCGTTGCTTTTCGATACTCCGTCGCGTACCACTTCAAGAGCGTCGTTGGCAGCCACCACTTCCTCCTCGGCTTGCTGAAGTGCCTGTCGTGTCTTGTCGTATTCCTCTGCAGAGATGAGTTTCTGGTTGTAGAGGCTCTCGTCGCGTTTGAAGTTCACCTTTGCCTGCTTGACGTTTATTCCTGCGAGGCGTACACGGGCCTCTGCAGCACTGAGTTGTCCCATGTCGGGAATAACCTTTACCTTTGCAATAACCTCGCCAGCCTCGACGCGGTCTCCAGCCTCTTTGTAGAGGTTGGTGATGATTCCGCTGATCTGTGGCTTTACGCTCACCTCGTCGCGTGGCTCAATCTTTCCCGTGATGATGGTTGTCTTGCTAACGTCACCAATGGCAGGTGTAAACTCGTTATAGACTACAGGCTGAGGCTGTGACTTCTTGTAGAGGAACACGAATGTCCCGATGAAGATTATGGCGACAATGACCGCGATAATCAGTTTACCATACTTTTTCATATTTTTTGTTTTTTGTTTTTTTTCTTGTTTGTCTATGCGTTATGGAAGTTATAGATGTTCTAATTTTCTATAATCACTCGTCTCTCATTGCATCCACGGGCTTTATGCTCATTGCCCTCCATGCGGGGGCGAGGCCTGCCAGGCCGCCGAGGACACTCAGCAAGGCAGCTGCTGCTATTGCTGTCCAGAAGCCGACCTGGAAGTGGACGGTTAGGATGCCGTCGGTGGTGTTTGCCAACTCCAGCATCTCCAATATGGATATACCAAAGAGGATGCCACTCATTCCTGCAACTGCCGTAAGTAATACGCTTTCGGAGATTATCTGCGTGAGCACCATGCGTGGCGTTGCTCCTATGGCTCGGCGGATGCCTATCTCTGTGGTTCGCTCCTTCACCGTCACCATCATGATGTTCGACACTCCAATGGCTCCTGCAAGCAAAGTTCCTATTCCCACGAGCCAAACGAGGAAGTTCACTCCCTTGAAGAGGTTGTCGATCATGGCGAAGAGCACCTCTGTGTTGAACACCGTTATTGCCATCTCGTCCGTGGGGTCAACAATGTGGGCACGGGCTATCAGCGTGCGTATGCGGTCGGTGAGCGAGCTCATCACCACTCCAGGCTTTCCTGTCACGGCAATGCTGTGTACCTTGTCGCCGCTGTTGTAAGCCTTTTGGAACACGGTGTAGGGAATGGTGACTTGTTCGTCGGCTCGTCCGTTGATGTTTATTCCGTTGCCTCCCTTGTAGTCAACTCCCACAACCTGATAGTAGGTGGAGTCGAGTCTTATGCGTTGTCCACAAGGATTGCCGCCCTTCGGGAACAGTTTCTTATATACCTGCTTTCCTATCACGCATACCTTGCGGCTCTCCTTCACGTCCATCTCGTTGATGTAGCGTCCGTAATATATAATAGGTGAGTTCACCTTGGCGAAGTCGTGGCTGTAGCCAGAGACGTGGGCATTGAAGCTCTTGTCGCCCACCACGGCATTTTTTCTTCCTCCGAACATCACCGGCGTGATGATGTCGAGTTCGGGCACTTGCTGTTTCAGCCGCTGCATGTCTTTCTCCGTCATGGAGAAATATCGCCCCTTGCGGAATCCCTTGTACGGCTTTGTTGTGGGTTGCGTCCACACCATTGCCGTATTTGTGGCAAATCCCGCGAAATTCTCCTGTAGCATTTCCTTGAGTCCCTGTCCTCCGCCAATGAGCACTATGAGCATAAACACGCCCCAGAATACACCGAATCCAGTGAGGAAGCTTCGGCTCTTGTTGCGGGTCAGGGTGTCGAGAATTTCCCTGTATGAATCAATGTCAAACTTCATTTTTTAATATTGAAAGATGGAAATATTGAAAGATTATTCAGCCCTTAGTGCCTCTATGGGTCTCACCCTTGCTGCTTTCAGGGCAGGTATCAGTCCTGCTATAGTACCGGCGATTATTATCACCATCGTTGCCTGTATGCAGACATCGAGTCCAACCGTCGGGTCAACAAACATTGTAGCCTGAAACAAACCTGTGTCTATCACTTCGTGGCCTAAAGTAGCGTCCATATACTCGTTTGCCGCTATTCCGCAGAGCATTCCTATGTAGCCGAATATTGCAGTCGTTATTACGCTCTCCGTGATTATCAGTTTCAGTATCTGCCATGGTTTTGCGCCTATTGCCTTCCTTACGCCGAACTCCTTGGTGCGCTCCTTCACCGTGATGAGCATGATGTTCGACACTCCAACAATGCCGCTGAGCAGCGTGAAAAGTCCTATCACCCATAGTGCTGTGCGAATGATGCCTATTCCTGTTGTCATCTGAATGTTGTCGATGTAGCGGTTCCAGATCCATATCGACGACTCGTCGTCGGGTGCCGCGTCGTGTTGTGTGTTTAACTTTGCGCGGTAGCTTTTCTCAAACGCCTCATTGTCCGCCTTTGTAGGCAGATTGTTGATTGCAAATTCTATGGAGTGTGCTTCATCGCCAATGCCATAGATTGTCTTCAGCGTGGTGTAGGCGGTGAAAGCCTCTGTGCCTTGTTGCTGTTCGTCGTCTTTGCACACTCCGACCACCTTGAACATCAGGTTGCCCACTTTCACGTCTTTTCCAACTATGTCAGCGGGATTTTTCACCAGTTCCTTAGCCTGCTTGTTTGACAGTACTAACGATTTGCGCTGCTTCTCCAAGTCAATGTCGTTGACGAAGCGTCCTGCGAGTATCTCGCGTTTGTTGAGCTTTTGATTCACCGGATAAACTCCTACGAGGCTTTGAGTCGAGACGTAGTTTTCTCCATAGTTTATGGTTACTCCGTCCTTGCTAACTATGGCTCCAACGTCCTCCACGTTTTGCTTGAAGGTCTCATCGGTGATCCTTACGTCGCGGTCGTTGAGTGCCACTCGTCTGCCTTCCTTAAGTCCCTTGTGAGCCTTGGAGGTGTATCCACCCCACACCTGGATGGAGTTTGCGAGTCGCTTGTTGCTCTGTTGCATCTGTGCGTTGATGAGTCCGTTGCCGGCTCCCAGGAGGAAGATAAGCATGAATATTCCCCAGGCTACGGCAAATCCGGTGAGCGACGTGCGGAGCTTGTTGCGCTTGGCAGTGCTCCATATTTCCTTGAACAGTTCAATCATATTTTATTTTTTTGGTTGACGAGTTAACGGGTGGACAAGTTGACGAGTTGTTTGTCTTGCATCTATTAACTTGTTTACTTGTCAACTTGTCAACTTGTTTACTTGTCAACTCGTCAACTTGTTTACTCGTCAACTCGTCAACTTGTCAACTTGTCAACTCGTCAACTATATAAAAACTACTTGAATCCTCTGTTTGCATGGTGGTCGAAGTTCTCTTCGATCTTGCCTATAAGTCCGTCCTTTATGTGGACGATTTTGTTTGTCTCGTTGGCAACGCCTCCCTCGTGAGTCACTACAACGATGGTTATACCCTCGTCGTGGTTGAGCGTTTTCAGAAGGTTCATCACCTCTACACTGGTCTTAGAGTCGAGAGCTCCTGTTGGCTCGTCGGCAAGGATTATCTGTGGTCGTGTGATGAGAGCGCGGGCTATTGCCACGCGTTGTTTCTGTCCACCCGACATTTCGTTGGGGTAGTGGTTTGCCCACTGTGCCAGGCCGAGGCGGTCGAGATATTCCATTGCCATCTGGTGACGTTTGCGTCGGCTTACGCCCTGATAGAACAGTGGCAGTTCCACGTTTTCCACAGCCGTCTTGAACGGAATGAGGTTGAATGACTGGAAGATGAAACCTATCATCTTGTTGCGATACTCCGCAGCCTTTGTCTCGCTGAGGTTCCAGATAGGCACGTTGTTGAGCAGGTATTCACCTGAGTCGTAGTTGTCGAGAATGCCCAATATATTTAATAAGGTGGATTTTCCCGATCCCGACGCACCCATTATGGAAACAAACTCGCCTTCCTCAATGTCGAGGTTGATGCCTTTCAGAACATGAAGTGGCTGCGCTCCCTGATAGGTCTTGTTGATGTCTTTGAGATGAATCATTTTTTTTTCTTCGTATTTATTGTTTCTGTCCGTTAGACGCACTCTTTGGCCAAAAAGCTGCAATCTGTAGATTAAAAAACGTTAATAGTATAAAGTTGACGAGTTCCTTGTCTTGTAACTATTAACTTGTCAACTCGTCAACTTGTCAACTCGTCAACTCGTCCACTTGTCAACTCGTCCACTCGTCAACTTGTCAACTCGTCATTTCGTTTCTTGCCATTGCTTTTCCACGTCTTCTATAGTGATGTCGAGGAGTCTCATCTGTCGGAACATTTCGGGCAATGTCTGCTTCATAAACTCGCGCTTGCGCGCTTTCTTTATCTCTTTCGACGCACCGGCTGTCACGAAGTAGCCTAAGCCTCGCTTGTTGTAGATAATTCCGTCGCGTGCCAGTTGGTCGAAGGCTTTCACTGCGGTGTTGGTGTTCACCTGAAGCATCACGGCATATTCCCTTACGCTCGGAATGCGGTCGTCGTCCTTGTATGTGCCGGCTACTATCTCGTCGCACAGACGGTCTGCCATCTGCACATATATTGCTTTGTCGTTACTGAAAATCATAAGTTCAACCATTTGTTGTTTACAACTTGCATTCTTGTGAATATCTTGTAGCTCAGCCAATAGAGTAAGGCTGTGAAGCCTGTTCCTATGGCAAGTCCTGAGTAGATGAGGGTCTTAATGGCCACCTCGGCGTTGTTCTCTATGAACTCAAACCATCCCCAATCGCCTAGTTTGTACAGCACCAATGCCCCTACGAAGGTCAGCACGAAGTGTGAGCAGATGGCGAGCAGCCATGCGTTGCGGCGGAAGAGCGAGCCGCAGAGCATATAGAACGAGTGTATGGACATGATGAAAAGCAGTGCAGCATATTCCTTTACAAGCCAAGGCGTTGAGAACGCCTCGCCGTTGATGTTGAAGTTGAACAACCTGCCTGGCTGTGCGTTAGGGTCGTCGTAGAATCCTGGAAGGTGCAACATTATGGAGCCTCTCACTTCACTTCCTATGACGAGGCCGAACAGCTGGTGGATCAGGTCGGATGCTATTATCGCAATGTTTGAGATCAGCAGCACTCCCACGGTCAGCGACACGAATCGTGCGAGATATTTCTCAAGGTTCGATGCCGGTTGCATCAGGAAGAGTATGCGTTGCTGCTTTGTTGCCATGTTGTAGAACATGTAGCTCGCGGCTGCCATTATTACTACAAACTCTATGAACACCACCATGTCGGCGAGGTGTGCGAGGTAGAGGTCGTTGCCCCATGCTATCTTGCTGTCGCCTGCCCATGTGTTGAGGCAGAAGATGAAAGCAAAAGCCACTGTGAGTCCAATGCCCATCTGTATATAGAACTTCTTGTTCATCAGGACGTCCCATTTCAGGAGTGTCCAAAACCTGTTTTTATCGAATGTATTGCTCATTGTCTTTTCGTTTAAAAATTCTTCATTTATTTTTCGCATGTACTCAACATTTTGGGAGTTAAGGAGTTATCGCTCCCTGCGGTCGCTGGGAGTTAAGCCATTAGTAAAGAGCATTGGATATAAGCGCAAAAACATTTGGCTTAACTCCTTAACTCCCAACAAATTCCTTTACTTGCGAAAGTTCAGTTCTTCATTCTTCACTCTTCACTCTTCACTTTCCCCTGCACCACAGCGTTGAACAGCAGTTCGAGGTTGAGTTGGGTTTCGTTGTCGTTCTCCTTGCGCTTGCTCATTGTGGCGTTGCCTTGCAGCGTAGGTTCGGCGTAGATTACCGTTTCGTCCATTTCCTGTGGAGTGCGGTAGTCGAAGGTGTATCTCTCGCAAATGTCTGCCACGGAGGCGTTCAGCAGCATGTCGCTCTCGCTGAGGATGAGAATGTGGT
>SAMEA3663038__coassemble_740_pt1 | contig 10153 bp, 6 predicted proteins | sample SAMEA3663038__metabat2_low_PE_036 | metagenome-assembled genome bin SAMEA3663038 (sample SAMEA3663038) | pig gut metagenome | biome: pig gut; feature: pig-associated habitat; material: faeces | place: France | collected 2012 | reverse complement strand
CTGCATAAGCTGGCGTATAGTGGCGGGATTGGATATGCCGCTCTCGCTCACCTTAACAGCCTCTGCGGGCAGCAAGGAGGCAAGGCGGAAGGAGTTATCTACAGAGGTGATGAAGGTGCCGAGGTTGCGGTTGTTTATGCCGCAGAGGTCGGGCTCAAGTTCTGCGTATTCCAATTCTGGCTCGCTGTGCATCTCAAGCAAAACCTCCAACTGCAGTTCGTGAGCCATGTTGAGAAGACTCCTACATTCAGACTTTGTCAGTTCGGCTGCAATAAGCAGCACTGCAGAGGCTCCGCAGAGGCGTGCTTGGAACAGCTGGTACTCGTCGATTACGAAGTTTTTGTAGAGCACAGGAATGGTAACTCCCGACTGGCGTGCCTTTACGATGAACTCGTCGCGTCCGCCGAAGTATTTCTCGTCGGTGAGGATGCTAATGGCAGCAGCTCCGTTCTGCTGATAGGAGAGGGGAATGATGTCGGGTTTGCCGGCTTCCTTTATCCAGCCCTTGGATGGCGACTTCCGCTTGAACTCGGCTATGATGCCTGTTGACGACTCCACAATAGCCTTCCTCATCGATGGTAACTCGCCGCCAAGGATTGCCTCCACCTTTGCATACAGTTCCTTTTCAGGCAGCAGTTGCTTGAACATCTCCAACTCAACGCGCTTGTGGGCAACGATTTCTTCTAATACGTCTTTCATAGTTATGAGTTAAGCTCAACGAATTTCTTGAATGTGGCAAGAGCCTTGCCGCTGTCAATCGACTCACGGGCTATCTCAACACACTCCGCAATGTCCTTTTTCCCCTTTTCGAGCACTTGTATGCCGAAGGCGGCATTGGCGAGCACCACGTTCTTTTGTGCTGGAAGGGCAGTGTTGGCAAGCACATTGTCGAAGATTTCCTTTGCCTCTTTCTCATCTGCGCCGGCACGTAGTTCTTCAGGCTTTGTGATGCCGAAACCGAGGTCGGAGGGATTGAATATTCGCTCGTAGCAGTTTGTTGTGACCTTGAAGTCTCCGGTGAGCGATATTTCGTCATAACCGTCGATGCTGTTGACAATGCCGTAGTCGATACCGATTTTCTGATACACGTTGTTGTAGAGGCGCATCTGGTCGAGGTTGGCGACACCGAGCAACTGGCATTGCGGCTTTGATGGATTGACGATAGGACCGAGAAGGTTGAAGCATGTTGGGAACTGCAACGCTTTGCGGATAGGACCAACAAACTTCATCGCCTTGGCGAAGAGCTGAGCATGGAGATAGACTATGCCACACTCGTTGATGCAACGGTTCAGTTTGTCGATGTCGTCGGTGAACATTACGCCGTGGTTGGCAATGACATTCGACGCTCCGCTGGTGCTTGTTGCCGCATAATTGCCGTGCTTAGCCACCTTATAGCCTGCACCTGCAATGACGAAGCACGATGTGGTGGAGATATTGAATGTGTTTTTGCGGTCGCCGCCTGTGCCTACCACGTCGATGTAGCGATCACAGTCGAGAGGCACAGGAACTCCGGTTTCGAGTATTCCGTCGCGGAAGCCTAAGAGTTCATCTACTGTTATGCCACGCATCTGCAGTGCGGTAAGCAGTGCTGTAATCTGCTCGTTGGGGTATTCACTCTTTGTGATGCCGACCAATATGTTCTTGGTCTCTTCTCTTGTCAGTTCCTCATGATTTAACATTCTGTTGAGGATATCTTTCATTGTTTGCATGATGTCAAAATCTTATTTTGAAATTAAAGGATTAAAATATTAAAGCTCATTGGCGCTCAATGAAGTTTTTTATAATAGTCTTGCCTTCGGGGGTGAGCACCGATTCGGGGTGGAACTGAATACCGTGGATGTCGAAGTTCTTGTGTTTCAGTGCCATTATCTGTCCTTCGTCGCTCACTGCAGTTACCTCAAGGCAGGTGGGGAAATTCTCGCGGCTCACCACCCAGGAGTGATAGCGTCCCATGGTGATGCGTTTGGGCAGCGAGTCGAAGATGTAGTCGTTGGAGAACTGTGTGCCCTCCGTGGCTACACCATGGAAGACGTCGCTAAGGTTCTCAAGAGTGCCTCCGAACACCTCGCCGATGGCCTGATGACCTAAACATACTCCGAGAATGGGCTTCTGGCCTGCGTAGGTCTTTATCACGTCGAGCAAGAGACCTGCTTCGGAAGGTATTCCGGGACCTGGACTAAGTATTAGCTTGTCGAACGGCTTAAGTTGGTTGAGCGTGAACTGGTCGTTGCGTATCACGGTAACATCGGCTCCAATCTCTTTTATCAGATGACTCAGGTTGTATGTGAACGAGTCGTAGTTGTCTATTATTACTATCTTCATGATGACTACATTTTTTCTGCCACTATTATTGCCCTTCGCAGTGCGCCGAGCTTGTTGTTAACCTCTTGCAGCTCATATTCCTCGTCGCTCTTTGCCACGATGCCGCCGCCAGCCTGAAACCACAGCTCGCCGTTGCGTGAGACAAAGGTTCTGATGGTTATTGCCTGGTTTAGGCTTCCGTCGAGGCCGATGAATCCTATGCAACCTCCATAGGCACCTCGGTTGTGTGGCTCTATCTCGCTGATGAGCTGCATTGCCCTCACCTTGGGGGCACCTGAGAGAGTGCCGGCAGGGAATGTGTCGATGAATGCCTTTATAGGGTCGGCTCCTTCATCTAGTGTACCGCTGACGCGCGACACGAGGTGGACGACATGGGAGTAATACTGCAAGTCTTTGTAGAAATCCACTTTCACTTCGTGGCAGTTGCGGCTAAGGTCGTTGCGCGCAAGGTCAACGAGCATCACATGCTCGGCATTCTCCTTTGCGTCGTTGCGGAGATATTCCGCGGCCTTGCGGTCTGCCTCTGCGTCGCCTGTTCGCTTGGTAGTTCCCGCAATGGGGTCGATATAGGCTTTGCGTCCTTCTATCCTGCAGTGTGTCTCAGGCGAGGAACCGAAGATGCGGAAGCCACCGAAATCGAAATAGAAGAGGTAGGGCGAAGGATTGATGGAGCGTAGCGCTCGATAGAGTTTGAAGTCGTCGCCCTCGTAGCGCTGAATGAAACGACGGGCGATGACAATTTGGAACACGTCGCCACGGAGGCAGTGCTTTATGCCGCGGCGGATGTTTGCCTTGTGCTCGTCGTCGGTGAGTGGTGAAGTGGTGTCTCCAACGGGATGGAAATCGTAGGCGTGGACGTTTGCCTTGTTCATCTGTCTGTAGATATCGTCGAGAGCCGACTCATCGCCTATGGTGATTATTGTCAGTTTGTTGTTGAAATGGTCGAATACGATTATGTCTCGATAGAGAATATACATCATGTCGGGAGCATCGTTTCGTTCCATGGTTGTATCCTTTACGGCGATGTCCTCGAAATAGCGTACCGCGTTGAAAGCTGTGTAACCGTAAAGCCCACAGTAAAAGGAGTATTCGCCTTCTACCTTAAAGCGTTTGATGAATGAGTTTATTGCCTTGTCCGACTTGTATTCCTTATTCACCTCGTGGCGTGTTGTCTCGCCGTTTGGGAAGGTGCAGATGGCTTCGCCGTGACTGATGGCCACCGATGCTATCGGGTTGATGCCGATGAATGAGTGGCTGTTGTTGGGGTCGTGATAGTCGGAACTCTCCATGAGTGCGCTCTGGGGATATATGTCCCTGAGTCGCATGTAGATGCCCACTGGTGTATATAGGTCGGCAAGCAATGTGCGGCTCGCCGTTTGATATTTGAACTCTGTATCCATAAACAAGAACAATAATTTTTAATTCTTTAATGCAATTCCTGAAATCGTTCAGAAATTGCCATATTCTCCCGCCATTTTTTTGTTTGACAAATAGGTCTCAACGTCCTTGTCACCACGTCCGCTTACTGTCAGCACCACAACATCTTCGGGCTTGAACTTCATCTTTGGAAGCACTCCGAGGGCGTGTGCGCTCTCCAGTGCGGGAATGATTCCCTCTGTGCGTGTAAGTTCGTAGGCGGCACGTACTGCCTCGTCGTCGTTGATGCTATATACTGTGGCACGATGCTGCGAAGCGAGGTTGGCGTGCATAGGGCCTATTCCAGGGTAGTCGAGTCCAGCTGAGATGCTCTCTGCTTCGATTATCTGTCCGTCGGGTGTCTGCATGACAAGTGTTCGTGAGCCATGGAGAATACCGAGGCGACCGGCGTGTATAGTTGCCGCGGTGTGACCTGTGTCAGCTCCTTGTCCGCCAGCTTCTGCAAGCACGAGTTTCACTCTCTCGTCGTCAATATAGTGGTATATGGTGCCTGCCGCGTTTGATCCGCCTCCCACGCAAGCCATTAGGTAGTCGGGGTAGTCACGACCGATTTTCTCTTGCAGTTGTTCCTTTATCTCCTTTGAGATGATGCTTTGCAGACGAGCCACGAGGTCGGGGTAGGGGTGAGGTCCAACAGTGGAACCGATGATATAGAATGTATCGGAGGGATGACAGCACCAGTCGCGTATTGCCTCGTTGGTAGCATCCTTAAGTGTCCAGTTACCAGTCTTCACCGGTCTTACCTCAGCACCGAGCATCTTCATACGCTCCACGTTGGTATGTTGCCTTTCCACGTCGAGAGCTCCTTGATAAACTACGCAAGGCATGTCCATCAGTGCGCACACCGTGGCTGTTGCCACTCCGTGTTGTCCTGCTCCTGTCTCCGCAATGATGCGTTTCTTTCCCATCTTCTTTGCCAAGAGTATTTGTCCGATGGTGTTGTTGATTTTGTGTGCTCCAGTGTGGTTTAGATCCTCGCGCTTGAGATAGAGTTGGCAGCCGTAGCGCTCACTCATTCGTTTTGCGAAGTAGAGAGGTGATGGACGGCCGACATAGTCTCTGAGAAGTGCCATGTACTCGTCTTGAAACTCCTTTGACTCAAGAATTGGCAAATATTGTTCCTTGAGCTTTTCCACTGTGGCATAGAGAATCTCCGGAACGTAAGCTCCTCCAAATTCTCCATAAAAGCCTTTTTCGTCAACCAAAAATGTTTTCTTCATATTGCGTTTTATTAATTATTTCCAAAAAAAGAGGCTCACCGCGTTAACGATGAGCCTTGTGTCTATCTGCTTGAACAACGTACACAGCTTCGTATCCCGCGATTATATTAATCTCGAGTTACGCCACCACCATGTATTGTTGTTCTGTATCTTCATATTTGTTGATGTTTTTATGTTTAACACTGCAAAGTTACACATTTTCTTTGAAACTACAAATTTTTTGGCTGTTTTTTTTATGAAATGACATAAAAAAGTGCCTCTTCCTCCCAATTTACAATATCCAAACTTGTTTTCACCTTATTATATATAGTTGACGAGTTATTAATTCCATAGAGATTGAGCAAATAGGAAACATAAGTATTACCTTGCGAAACATAATTCTTCCCACTTTTTTTTGCTGTTTTGTTGCTGAAAGTGTTAAAAAAGTGAGAAATCTTTCTTTTTATTTGGAGTTTATTAGGAAAGTTCGTATATTTGCGGTGATTTTACAACTCGAGGTTGCCTTTTTGCAGTCTCGTTTTGTTTGGGTTTTAATTTACATAGGTTGGAACGTCCTGTTCCAACCTATTTTTTTTTCTTACAGCAAAACAATGTCGCCATTGCAAAATGATATTGTCTCCTCGTGTGTCAAGAAAGTCAGAATGTCGGCAAGCAGGCTTGGTTCTATGTCGAGAAGTGTAAGCTCTTCAATGGGGTGTGGACGTTTGTCGGCGAGGTGTTGCTTCACGATGTTGAAAGCCTCTTGCCATTTGTCGCCTTTGGGATGTGGTTTACGAGCATTGCACACATCGCATGATTGGCAGTCGTGGTTGGCTTGCTCTCCAAAATATTCGAGAAGGAGTCGGCTGCGGCATTTATTGTTGTTTTCCGCATACTCAATGATCGATTTGGTGCGTTGCAGGGCCTTTTCGAGGCGCAGTTCATAAACTCTTGGCGGAATGACAATGCGTTGGCTTTCCTCTCGGCGTTGCCTGTAGCGTATGTGTGGTATTACCTTGCGTGGTATGTAGTGGAGTATTCGCTTCTGGCTCAGCTCTTTCAGAATAAAATAGAGCATGTTACGCTCCATGCCAAGTTGCTCGGCAAGATAGCTCTCATCAATATACATATAGTCAACGAACAATCCGCCGTATGTTCTGAGCAACTTTTCTACCACGGCATCCTCCTTGGGTGAGTTGTTTCGCAGTCGATATAGCTCTTCGCGCTCGAGGATGAATTTTACACGCGACATATTTTCCTCCTCCACGTCGTATTCTATGTAGCCAGCCTGGTCGAGAATGTTTAGGGCAGGTACAACCATGGTCGGGTGATGTCGGAAATTGCGGCAAAACTGTTGGATGTTGAACTCGAAACGGCAGTTGTAGCCATCTCCAACAGCTATTTGGAAGAAGTAGGCAATGTCGTCGTAAACTTTCCTGATGTATTCCTTGTCGGGGAAGGTTGTCCTTATCTTTTTCAGAAGTCGCGCCCTGTCGTGGTTGTCGTAGAGGAGGAAAGAGTACGACTTATTGCCATCGCGTCCGGCGCGACCCGCTTCTTGGAAATAGGCTTCTATGCTTGTCGGACATTCGTGGTGTATAACAAGGCGCACGTCGGGTTTGTCGATTCCCATGCCAAAGGCGTTTGTTGCCACAATGGTGCGTATTTTTCCTTGTTTCCACGCTTCCTGACGCTTGTTTTTCTCCGTAGTGTCGAGTCCAGCGTGATAATATGTGGCGCTTATACCCTTGGAGCAAATCTGTTCTGCTATTTCGCAGGCGTTCTTTCTTGTCTGCACATAAACGATGGCACTGCCTTCGATGTTGTGGAGCAAATACACCATGTCCTCGAGCCTGTTGACAGGTTTTCGCACGATGTAGGCAAGGTTAGGGCGGAGGAAACTCATGCGGAACACATTTTCTTGCCGGAAACCTAACTGATGCTGAATGTCCTTTACCACCTCGGGTGTTGCCGTAGCTGTGAGTGCCAGTACAGGCACATCGGGGAACAGCTTGCGGAAATCTGTTATCTGAAGATAGGAAGGTCGGAAATCGTAACCCCATTGCGTTATGCAGTGGGCTTCATCTACTGTGATGAAGCTCACCTTGGCATGGCTAATCTTGTGTAGGAAATACTCGGAGGAAAGACGTTCGGGCGAGACATAGAGAATGCGATAGGCACCGAAGATGCAGTTCTCGAGTGTGGAGATGATATTGTCTCTCGACATTCCTGTATATATGGCTGCCGCCTTGATGCCTCGCTTGCGCAGGTTCTCCACCTGGTCCTTCATGAGGGCGATGAGTGGAGTGATGACAATGCACACCCCTTCGACAGCCAAGGCTGGGACTTGAAACGTGATGGATTTTCCACCGCCTGTGGGCATGAGTCCCAGCGTGTCGCGTCCTTCCCCTATGCTTTGGATGATGTCGAGCTGAATACTGCGGAAATCGTCGTAGTGCCAGTATTTCTGCAGTATCGTTCGATATTTCTCACTGTTAAAACCTTCAACCTTCAATGTTCGATGGCTTTATGTCCTCTATCTGAAGCTGCACCTCGCCGTGCTTGTAGGCATTCTCCTCTATGGTATATACGATGTCGAAGCTGCGCTTGCTCTTTATGAAAAGTGCGGAGCTACTCTGTCCGAAGGCAATGCCGTTCATCACGTTGCTCGACTTGCTGTCAACAAGTTCCAGCTTGATGTGCTCTTGCATCCTTCCCACCACCTTGCTCGTTCCGTAGTCATAGACATTGTGAGTGCAGAAGAGAGGTTTCGGGTTACTGGGACCATGCGGGGCAAACTTTTTTATGTCGGTGAGCATCTTCTTTGTGATATCTTTAAAGTCAATTTCCTCCTCAATGTCGAGAATTGCCTGCGTCTGCTCTGGCAGTATGTGCTTATTGACATATTCCTGGAAGCGCTTCCTGAAAGCAGGTATGTTCTCGACTTTCATGGAGAGACCTGCGGCATAGGTGTGTCCTCCAAAATTCTCCAAGAGGTCGCGGCAGCTCTTTATGGCATCGTAAATGTCGAATCCTGCAACGCTACGAGCCGAACCTGTTGCCATGCCGTCAACTACAGTAAGCACTACTGTTGGTCGGAAGTAGATTTCTGTCAACCTTGAGGCAACAATGCCGATGACACCTTTCTTCCAGTTCTCTCCTGAAAGGACTATGGAGGAGAGGTGCTGCTGGTTTTCAAGTTTCGACACGATAAGGTTTGCTTCCTCCGTCATTTGCTTGTCGATGTCCTTCCGTTGCTCGTTGTAACCGTTTATCTGGCTCGCCTCGAGCAGGGCAGTCTTGAAGTCGCGCTCCACAAGCAGGTCAACAGCTTCCTTACCGTTTTGCATTCGTCCGGAGGCATTTATCCTCGGTCCTATTTTGAACACTATGTCGCTCATGGTTATCTCCCTGCCCATTAGCCCGCATATCTTGATGATAGCCTTGAGACCAACGGAGGGGTTCTGGTTTAGCTGCTTCAGCCCATGGAAAGCCAACGTGCGGTTTTCGCCCACTACTGGCACTATGTCCGAAGCAATGCTTACGGCGCAGAAGTCAAGCACTGGCATGAGGCGTGAGAACGGGATGCCGTTGTTTTTGGCGAAAGCCTGCATGAACTTGAAGCCCACGCCACAACCTGAGAGATGGTGGAATGGATAGGTGGAGTCCTTGCGCTTGGGGTTGAGGATAGCTACAGCGGGCGGCATTTCCTCGTCAGGCACATGATGGTCACAAATTATAAAGTCTATGCCGAGTTCCTTGGCATAGGCAATCTCGTCTATGGCTTTTATGCCACAGTCGAGAACGATGATGAGTTTTACACCTTTTTCCTTAGCCTCGTCGATGCTTTTGCGGCTCACCCCATATCCCTCGTCGTAGCGGTCGGGGATGTAGTATTCTATATTGGAATAGAACTGTTGCAGCACTTTATACACCAATGCCACGGCAGTACAGCCATCTACGTCGTAGTCGCCATACACCATGATACGTTCCTTACGCCCCATGGCATCGTTAAGTCTATCGACTGCGATATCCATGTCGTTCATAAGGAATGGGTCTATAAGTTCGCTCAGCATCGGTCGGAAGAAACGCTTTGCCGCTGATTCGGTCTTTATGCCTCGCCTTATCAGCAGGTCCGCCAAAATCGGGCTCATACCGATTTTGTCAGCTAATTCCTTAGCTGCCTGTTTTCTTTCGGATGTAGGTGTGTCGTAATTCCATTTGAAATGCATTTATATTGTTTTTATTTTCTTCTGTACCTTGCGCAGATTGTTCAAGTGTGTACAATCTGCGTGTAAAGTTACAAATAAAAATCAATATATTAGCAAAAGAGGTGTGTTTTTTTTGATTTTTTAAAAAAAAGAGTGAGAAGTAGGAGGTGGGAGGTGAGAGATTACTGCACTGCGCAGTGTCTGCCTTAAATTCTGATTTTCACAAATCTCTCACCACTCACCTCTTACTTCTCACATCTATATTATATTCCTAACTTCTTGCGGATATCCTTTGGAATAGCATTCTTGTTTACCATGAAGTCCATGGTATTGTCGGCTATGAATGCCTTGGTCATATACCAGATGCCTTTGTAGTCACCTGTCTCACCCCATGAGTTCTTCACCATGTAATATTCCTTGCCGTTCTGATCCTTGGCAATGCCGAAGATGAGCATACCGTGGTCGTCGGTCAGTTCCCAGTTGTCGAAGCGCTGTTGGCGGCGCTCCTGAGTAGGAGTAATCTCGGGTACGGTGCAGCCGAGCGAGTCGATGAGTGCTGTTTTCTTCGACTTCTCCAAGCGCATCCATTTTGCCATGTCGCTGCCCTGTAAGCTTTCCATCTCCTTCACGTCGTAGGCGTATGCCAGTCCCTTGCGTGTAAAGCCTTCTTCGCTCACGTCGCCACCCCATGCAATAGTGTAGCCCTCGTTGATGGCATTGTCAATAACGCGCATCATCTCGTCCATAGGCAGGTTCCATGACAAAGGGAAGCGCCAGTTGTCCTGCACCTCAACGGCAAATCGTGTGTAGAATGGGTGGTGTGTGTATGACGTAATGGTCACATAGTCGTCGAAGTTGATTCCGAGACTCTTGGCAAAGCTCTGTGGGGTGTATTGCTTGCCTTCGTAGGTGAATGTTTCAGGACATTTTCCGAGGTAAGCGTCGAGTATGCCTTGCAATCCCACTTTCCACTGGGTTGAGAGT
>SAMEA3663038__coassemble_738_pt1 | contig 10165 bp, 6 predicted proteins | sample SAMEA3663038__metabat2_low_PE_036 | metagenome-assembled genome bin SAMEA3663038 (sample SAMEA3663038) | pig gut metagenome | biome: pig gut; feature: pig-associated habitat; material: faeces | place: France | collected 2012 | reverse complement strand
AAGCTGAACCTTGCTTATCAGCTTGATGACATTAAGAGTGTTATCGTATGTTGTCTCAAACGGTGCTGTTGTCTGACCTACAGCCATAGAGTCGATCTTTGTGGCAATGTCGCGTGGCATAACCTTTGACGATACGGGAACGCCAGTGAAGCTGATCTGCGACTGTGCCTTGCGTACAGCCTGAGCGGGATCAGCGTCGGCCTGCAGACTCTTCTGTGCCTCTACCATAGTTGCCATGAGAGCCTTGCGGTCGGCAGCAGATGGGGTTACCTGGAAGTCAACATACTTGATGTCGCGAGTTTCAACATACTGACGGTACATCTCCTTCTGCTCCTCATATTTTGCCTTTATGTCGGCATCGCTCACTGTAACTTTGCTGTCGTTGATGGTTGAGTAGGGGAGTGAAGCGAGCTGAATGTCGCTCTCCTCATTTTGATCGTTGAAAGCCATCTTTGCCGAAACAGGGTTAGAGATGAGGCAGTGAGAGAGAAGCGACTGATACTTCTGAGCGAGTGTCTGCTGGCGCAGTGTCTTCTCGATAAACTTCCAGTAGTTGTAGATCTTCTGGTACTGCTCAGCCAACTGTGGAGTTGTTGTCGCCGCCTTCTTGTAGTCTGCCAAGAACTTGGTGAGCTGAGAAGCGTCGAAACGACCTGTCTGCTGGTTTACGAAAGGAGTCTGCATGAGGATAGGGCTTGTGCCTTCCTTAAGGATGTTCTGCAACTCTGTGTCTGTCACGGTGAGACCTAATTTTTCAGCCTCTTTCTTCATAATGATGCTGTTGACGTAGTTGTTCCATACCTGGTCCTTGACCTGGTTGAGCTCCTCCTCCGAGAGGTTGTCACGACCTTGTGTCATCTTGATGACTTCCTGGTACTCGTCAACAAGGGCTTGAAATTCCTGAACTGAAATTTTCTCACCCAATACTTTGCCCACTTGCTGTCGCTGCTCGTTGCTGGTAGCCTCGCACGAGCGGAACGCTTCTTCAGCAATGAATGCGAAGAGGCCAAGACCGATGATAGCTATCAAGGTCACACCTCTTTTTCTGATTGTTCCTAATGCTGCCATTACTTTACTTTATTTTGTTTTTATTTTTTTGTTTCTTTGCTCTATTTGTATTTTAGCGCACAAAATTACAAAAATATTATCAAATAAAGGAATAAAAACCGAAAAAAAATGGTTTTAGTCGTTTATTTTTAGCTTCACGAGCTCTATTTTTGTCATTGTGCTTTTAATTATCTTGAATTCTAAATTGCCAATCTTCACTATTTCGTTGAGTTTGGGGAAACTCTGATACTCGTGGAGAATGAGTCCGCCGACGGTCATGTATTCGTCGCTTTCAGGCAATTCGAGGTCGAACATCTCGTTCACTTTCTCTATTTCCAAGCGTGCAGAAAGAACATATTCCCCGTCGTCGGTTTTCTTTGCAATGTAGTTGTTGTTGTCGTGTTCATCCTCTATATCGCCGAAAATTTCCTCAACAATATCCTCCAGCGAGACAAGGCCGCTGGTGCCTCCAAACTCATCTACCACGATGGCGAGAGTCTTTTTCTGCTGTAGGAAGGTTTGCATGAGTTTTCTTGCTGCCATGGTCTCTGGCACGAAGTGGAGTGTGCGTATGTTTTCGCGCCACTGTTTCGGGTTGCGGAACATTTCCGACGAGTGTATATATCCCACCACATGGTCGATGTCGTCCTTATATACAACGAGTTTGGAGAAACCTGTTTCTATGAATCGGTTCTTTAGTTCCTCCTCGTCGCATTCTTCGATGTCTATTCCCTCTATCTCCGTTCGTGGCACCATACAGTCTCGTATCTTCGTGTCGGAGAAGTCGAGTGCGTTGTGGAAGATCTTCACTTCCTCCTCAATGTCGTCCTCGTCTCTGGCGTTGTCGATGCTGCTCTGCACGAGGAAGTCGAGATCCACCTTGCTGAACTCAATGTCGTCTTTGGCATTTTCCATTCTCACTCCTACCACACGCAGCATCCATTTCGACAGAAGTGTGGCGAAGCGGGAGATAGGGTATAGCACCACATAGCATGCCATGGCTGGCATGGCAAAGAGTGAGAGCATGGTGTTGGGGTTGCTTTTGAAAATCAGTTTTGGAATAAACTCTCCAGTGAAAAGCACCACCACGGTGGAGGCTATGGTGTCGGCTGTCACACGTTCTCCGTCACCAAGTGACGAGAAGAGTGTGGCATCGAAGATTTGGGCGAAGAGTATGCCGTAGATGACAAGCGCAATGTTGTTGCCTACGAGCATGGTGCTGACAAAGTTGTTCGGGTGACGATAGAAATAGCTTATGGCGCGCTGTGAAATGCCGTTCTTTCCTCTCTCCACCTCAGCCAACATTCTGTTTCCCGACACGAAAGCTATTTCCATGCCAGAGAAGAATGCCGAGAAGACCATGGTTGTAATAAGTCCTATGATAGTGTCGGTCATGGCGTTTGTGGTTTTGGTGTGGCGGCATGTTTTGTGGCGGCAGGACGCAATACCGGTGTTGATGTGGTGTCCTTCGGAGCCTGTGCGTCAGCTGGAGCAGCCGCGTTGTTGTCTTGTTTTACGAACGATCCCTTGGAGTTGGATACAGTGTAGTGCATCATTCGCTCGTCGCTTCTGAAATAAGTGCCTTGCAGGGTGCGCTCAGGTGTCACCACTCGTGAGAGCATATTGGAATAGAACTCATGTTTCATTCCGTCCCAGAACAGTTCTTCGCTGGTGAAATGCAGACCGTTGACGTTGCGCACTCTTACGCGTCCACGCAGTTCCCAGAGTTTAATCTGGTCGTAGTACCATGCCGTATCTGCCTGTATGTATGCCTGTATGTTGAACTTCTCGTCGAACTGCTCCATGAATATTCCGCAGATGAAGGTCCAACGCGTGGGGTTCTTTACGGTGTTCACGTCCCACCGCTCGGTCACGATTTTGTATTTTATCACGCCCGAGTCGGATATGAGAGTATTGACTCCATAGCTCGTCATCATCGACACCGAGTCCCTGTCGTGTATGGCAGGAGCGGTGTGTTCCTTCTCCTCGGAGCAGGAAAAAACCATCAATGCCACTATTGCCACGAGCAGGCATCTCATACTCTTTATATTATATATATAAGGTGGAAAACTATCCAATGCTATTTCAGTTTCTTTTCTTTGTTAATCTTTCGACCTTCAACTTCCGATGTTAATTAACTTTCCACTTGTTAAACCATCGCTCGTTGAACGTCAGTCCAATGTTTATGCGGAAGGTGTTCTCGGTGATGAGGTCTTTTGCCGACGCCTTTACCCACTGTCCGCTGATGTTAAGATACGAACCGTTGTTCCAGTTGTTGGTGATGGGTATGCCAAATCCTGCGCTCACGCTGATTTCTTTTGGTCCGTCCTTTCCATTCACCTTGAAATAAGGAGTGTTATAGGAAGCTCCAATACGGTAGCGCACACGATTGTAGAACTTTCGGCTCTGCCAATTTGGAGTCCACTCGCCTCCTACAGTAATCTTGTGGCGGTCGCTGAGCAGTCCTTTCTTCAACACGTAGTTTCCTGTGGTCTGATTCAGTTCGGGGTATTCCAGTTCTCCCCATTTTTGCAGCGAATAGTCGGCACCGACGGTGAATCTCTTGTTGTGCTCCCAAGCCAATCCCGCTCCAAAGGCATGAGGAATGCTCAGAGCGTTCAGTGCTGTCTGCTCAAAACTTGTGGACACACCGGTTTGGGAGTTTGTGTTGGTGGTTGTCAACACCGGGTCTGCTCCCAGGTTGTGACCGAGGCTGTATGTGGCTCCAAGTGTAACAACGTCTTTTTTGCCTATTGCCTGGCTATATTGCATACCGAAGTCGAGCTTCCAGCTCTGAACAGTAGTGCTGTATGCCTTGGTAACGGTGTTTACGTATGCGTCGTTGCTGCTGATAGTCTGCGTACGGTCGTAGGCTCCCCACAGATACGATCCGTTTACACCGAGCGATAGTCCCTTGAAGAAATTCCATCCCACGCCGACAAACACTTGGTGAATACCGCCAGACCCGGAGTGTGTCTCGGTTGAAGTTGTGGCTGAAGTGCCGACGTTTTCTGTTGAGGAGTAGTTGTATCCGATGTTTGAGAAGGGCACGATACCAAAACTAAGTCCCATTTTCTTCATCAGTCTGAAAGCCGCCACAGCATATTCAAAGTCGGCGTTGTTGGCGTTAATCTTCCTGTTGCCTTCCTTGAAGTTTGTCACTTGTCCGCTTAGTCCCACGTCAAAAATCATGGTCAGCGAGTCAACGCAAGAGTATGATGCTGGGTTGAGCATATTCACCTGGTTGGATTGGCGCAATCCGATTGCGAGTCCGTTCATGCCTCTGTTGAAGCCCTGCGACTGGTCAGAGAGTACTCCGAGTCCATATTGGCTGTATGGCGAGTTTGTGCCGCTTTGGGCATTTGCGGCAGCGGCAGTAGCCAATGCCATTAAAAGTGTTATTATGTTTTTTCTCATTTCTCTTTATGTGCTTCGTTATATTGAAGTATGGCATTAAGTCCTCTTGGAACTAAGTATTCGTCTGCAAAGGTGCGCATTTTTTCTGAATTGTGCAAATCGATATGGAAGCCACCAGTTAAATAAACCAAAAGGTTAGGATATTTTGACTTAAATTCGCAAATATATCCTTCCAATTCGTGTCTTATGCCATTCATCACGCCGTTTCTTATCGCCGTTTCTGTTGTGGTTCCGAGCAGAGATGTTTCTCCTTCTCGTTTCACCATTGGCAGGGCGGAGGTGAAAGTGTTCAGTGCCTTGAAGCGCATTTTTGGACCGGGCGAGATGTTTCCTCCGAGATATTCGCCTGCGGCATTGACGAAATCAAAGGTTATGCAAGTGCCTACGTCAATGACAAGAATGTCGTTGCCTCGGCTTAGGGTGTAGGCTCCCACCACAGCCGCTAACCTGTCGCTTCCAAGTGTCAGCGGTGTGTCATAGCCTAATGTCACCGGCACGGGTGTTATTCCCGACCTTAGGCGGAGCATGGGGAAGGGCAGGTTGGCTATCGCTTCCCTCAGTCCGTCGTTAAGGCTTATCACGGTTGACCACACACCCTCGGTGAAGTGGTGAATGCGGCAAAAGTTAGCCAGGCGCGACGGTTCGTCGTGCTCTATGTGCCATGCCTCGATTATCTTGTTTTTGTCGAAGGCGACAAGCTTTGCGCATGTGTTTCCTATGTCAATAGTCAGCGTCATTTTGCTAAAATTCAATTACGGGGTGCAAAATTATTGAAAAAAAATGAGATAATAGCATTAAAAGTCAAAAAAAGAAATTAAATTTGCACCGTGAAAAGTATAAAATATATGTATGCGAGGCTGTTTGTCGTCGCTTTTGCGTTGATGCTCAGCACTTTAGCCCATGCCGTGAGCGATGAGGTGCAGTTTGCCGACGATTCCGTCGAGGTAAGTTTACTCACTTGTTCGCCCCACGACGAGATTTATAGTCTCTATGGTCACACCGCCATCCGCTACCACGACTTGCGGACGGGGGAAGATTGGACATTCAACTACGGAGTGTTCAATTTCAAGGCATCATTCTTCGTGGCGCGTTTCCTTTTTGGACTCACCGACTATGAGCTTGGTGTGGTGCCTTTCAGTGTGTTCAAAGCGGAATATCAGCGCTTTGGTTGTACGGTGACGGAGCAGGTTCTCAACTTCACGCCCAAGGAGAAGCAGGCATTACGTCGCGCCCTTGAGGAAAACTACAAGCCGGAGAATCGCGTCTATCGCTACAATTTCCTCTACGACAACTGCACTGTTCGCGCCCGCAACATAATAGAACGCTCCATTGGCGACGAGAGAATAAACTATGAGGCGCAACGCCTTGGCCTGCCACTTGAAGATGATTGCAACACCTATCGCAAGCTGCTCCACCGCTACACCAAAGGACATCCCTGGGCAGAGTTTGGCGACGACCTGTGTCTCGGATTCAAGGCAGACCTGAAGATAACGTGGCGTGAAAAGCAATTCTTGCCTGAGGAGCTGATGTCAGACATGCAGAATGGCAGGATTTTCGGAGGCTATGGCGGAGTAAGAAACCTTCTGAAGGAGACCCGCGTTGCCGTGGAGCCGGGAGTGCAATTTGTAAAGAGCGGCTTCCCGCTCACACCAAATCAGTGCTTCTACATACTTCTCGCACTGTCCGCAATCGTAGCGGCCTTGGAGTACCGCCGTCGGCGAACATTCGTTGTTTGGGACGCATTGCTGATGACCATTGTAGGACTTGCGGGCATATTCATAGGCCTGCTCTTCTTCTCGCAGCATCCCACCACGAGCACCAATCTTCAGATTCTTCTTCTCTGTCCGGCAACATTGTATTTCCTGCCAGCCGTATTGCGCAGAAGACCTACAAGATATTGGAAGATTTCGTTAATTTTACTTATTTTATTCTTCTTAGGCTCGCTTTTGCAGGATTATGCGGAGGGAATGGAGATTTTGGCACTATGTTTGCTGATTAGAGTTTGCGTAAACATCTATTTGGGAGCGCAAGGAAACAGAACAGAAAAAAAATAAAACATGCAATAAGGCAGATGAATCGCAGACAACGGACACTTACCCTTATAGCAACCCTCGTTTCGATGCTCAACATTGAAGCGCAGGTGATGCAGCAGGCACCGCGACTGGTGGTCAATATCACTATCGACCAGCTTCGCACCGACTATATGGAGGCCTTCTCGCCCCTATATACCCTCGATGGATTCAAGAAGCTTGTCGATAAGGGACTTGTGTTCACCAATGCCTCTTATCCTTTCTCGCCCATCGACTGCGCCTCGGCAATAGCGTCTGTGGCAACTGGCACCACACCTTATTATAATAGTATGGTTGGCAACCAGTGGTTAGACCGCGAGACGCTGCGCCCTGTCTATTGCATCGACGACAAGAAAACACTCGGACTGCTCACCGCTGAGGGAGGTTCGCCACGCAATGTGAGCACCTCCACCATTGGCGACGAGCTGAAGGCAACCACCAAGGGCAAGGCTAAGGTCTTTTCCATAGCGCCGTTCCGCAATGCGGCAATACTCTCGGCAGGACATGCTGCCGATGGCGCCGTATGGATTGACGACAAGAGCGGAGAGTGGTGTTCCACCGACTACTACGGCAGCGAGATAGCAGCATGGGTGAAGAGCTACAATGCCATTAACCCCACCAGCCGCATCACCTCCAGCCGCACTTGGGAGCCGGAGAACCAATATGTAGGCAAGTTCAACTATTTCCTGCGCGAGGCAGCTCCAAAACCATTTAAGCACAAGTTCAGCGGAGAGAGGCAATACATTGAGTATAAGACCAGTGGACTTGTGAACGAGAATGTTACAAAGGCGGCACTCCACTGCGTCAGCAGCAACAATATGGGTGTTGACGGCATTACGGACTTGCTCAACATCACCTATTATGCAGGCACCTTCGACCATAAAGCAGGAAGTGAAAACCAGATAGAGCTTCAGGACACCTATGTCCGCCTCGACCGCCAGTTGGCATCGCTCATTGCCAGCCTTCAGCTGCGCTTTGGTGCAAAGAATGTGCTCTTTGTGGTTACAAGCACAGGCTATGCCGACGAGGAGGAAGTAGATTATGGCAAGTATCGCATCCCTTCCGGCACTTTTTACATCAATCGCACGGCAAGTCTGCTGAATATGTATTTCGGCGCCTTGTGGGGTCAGGGCAAGTATGTGGAAAGTTGCTTCGGCTCACAAATCTATCTTAACCATAAGCAGTTGGAGAACAAGCGTGTGAGCCTTACCGACGCTTGCCAGCGTGCGCAGGAATTTCTCACCATGGTGTCGGGAGTGCGCAATGTTTACACCTCGTTGCAGCTGCTCTCCAATTCCAATCCCGATTTCATCAAGGTGCGCAACGGTTTTTGCCCGGAGCGTTGTGGAGACATACTCATTGAGGTGTCGCCAGGTTGGCGTCTCTACAACGAGGACAACCAACAAAGCGAGTTGTCGCGCGCCTCGTACATACCATTCCCCATAATATTTTTTGGAGCCAATATCAAGGCAGAGCGAATCACTTCGCCCGTTACTGTTGACCGCATAGCCCCCACGGTAGCGAAGTCAATTCGCATACGCGCTCCCAATGCATGCTCGGCAGAGCCATTGTTCTAATCAGACAAGAGGTGAGTTTTATTTTTTGGTGTTAACGAGGTAACAAGTTAACCTTTTTGCGGTGTCGCGGAGATAAGATTCCAACAAAAACGCAAAAAATCAGCTAATTATGCACGATTACGGAAAAAAAAGCGTAATTTTGCAAAGAATTTCCATCGTAAGAAAAAAAAGACAATAAAAATATGAATTTCAACAAATTTCTAAAGTCACTCTTCGGTGACAAATCAACAAGGGACATGAAGCTAATCCAGCCCCTTGTAGAGAAAATCAAAGCTGCTTCGCCTGAGATAGAGAAGCTCGACAACGATGCCCTCCGTGCAAAGACGAAAGAGATTCAGAACGGCATTCAGTCGTCGGCGCAGGAGCAAAAGGCGCAGATAGCCTCCATTAAGGAGCAGATAGAAAACACGCCAATAGACGAGCGTGCAGAGCTCTTTGAGCAGATTGACAAGTTGGAGAAAGAAATCCTCGACATCTACGAGGATAAGCTCAACGAGGCAATGCCACAGGTGTTCGCCATAGTGAAGGAAACGGCACGCCGCTTCGCACAGAACGAGGAGACAATAGTCACAGCCAACGATTTTGACCGTAACCTCGCGGCAAACCCCAAAAACGACTTTATCACCATCGACGGCGACAAGGCAATCTACCACAACCATTGGACTGCCGGTGGCAACGACCTCAAGTGGGAGATGGTACACTACGACGTGCAGCTCTTCGGCGGATGCGTGCTCCATCAGGGAAAGATTGCCGAGATGGCAACGGGTGAGGGAAAGACCCTTGTGGCAACACTCCCCGTATTCCTTAACGCATTGACGGGCAACGGAGTACACGTTGTGACCGTGAACGACTATCTTGCAAAACGTGACTCGGAATGGATGGGACCGCTTTACATGTTCCACGGACTCTCCGTTGACTGTATCGACAAGCACCAGCCAAACTCTGAGCGTCGCCGCCAGGCATATCAGGCAGACATCACCTTCGGAACAAACAACGAGTTCGGTTTCGACTATCTGCGTGACAACATGGCAACATCGCCTGCCGATCTCGTGCAGCGCGCACACAACTACGCTATCGTGGATGAGGTCGATTCGGTGCTCATCGACGATGCCCGTACGCCGCTCATCATCTCCGGTCCGGTGCCAAAGGGCGACGACCAGATGTTTGAGGAGTATCAGCCATTGGTGGAGAAACTCGTGGACGTGCAGCGCAAGCTCGCCACACAGCTGCTCTCCGAGGCAAAGCAGAAAATCAGCGAGGGCCGTGCGAAAAACGACCAGAAACTGCTCGACGAGGGCTTCCTCTCGCTCTACCGCTCACACAAGTCGCTGCCCAAGAACAAACCGCTCATCAAGTATCTCTCCGAGGAGGGAATAAAGGCAGGAATGCTCAAGACAGAGGAAATCTATATGGAGAACAACAACCGCAAGATGCCGGAGGCAGTGGAGCCTCTCTACTTTGTGGTTGACGAGAAACTCAACTCCTGCGACCTCACCGACAAGGGTACAGACTGGCTTGCACGCCAAGTGAACGACAAGGATCTCTTTGTGCTGCCCGACATAGCATCGCAGCTCTCCGCCCTTGAAAACGAGCAGCTCAGCGACGAGGAAAGACTGGCAAGAAAGGACGAACTGCTCAACCACTATGCAGTGCAGAGCGAGCGTGTCCACACACTGCAGCAGTTGCTCAAGGCATACACCATGTTCAATAAGGACGACGAGTATGTGGTAATAAACGGAGAGGTGAAGATTGTTGACGAGCAGACAGGCCGTATCATGGAAGGCCGCCGATGGAGCGACGGACTACACCAGGCTGTTGAGGCCAAGGAGCACGTTAGAGTGGAAGCAGCCACCCAGACTTTCGCTACCATCACACTTCAGAACTACTTCCGTATGTATCACAAGTTGGCAGGTATGACGGGCACGGCTTCCACCGAGTCTGGAGAGTTTTGGGACATCTATAAGCTCGACGTGGTGGAGATACCCACCAACCGCCCTATAGCCCGCAAGGACCTCGACGACCGCGTCTATAAAACCAACCGCGAGAAGTATAATG
>SAMEA3663038__coassemble_737_pt1 | contig 10169 bp, 7 predicted proteins | sample SAMEA3663038__metabat2_low_PE_036 | metagenome-assembled genome bin SAMEA3663038 (sample SAMEA3663038) | pig gut metagenome | biome: pig gut; feature: pig-associated habitat; material: faeces | place: France | collected 2012 | reverse complement strand
GCAGATGTAGGGAATGTTTTGTAACTTTGCAACCGAAGAATTTTTGAACCCATCTAAAAACTTTATAACGAGAATGAAGACAAAAATACTGTTTGGAGCAGCCTTGTTGTTCTCCACCTCCATCGCTACGGCTCAAGTGGCAAAGCCTATGGAGGACGTGAACAAGGTAGTAGATAACACTCTTGACAGCCTTAACAAGGCGAAGACAGCACGCATTCCTGCGGGCACAAGCCGCAAGGGAACAAATCCTGTGCTATTTCTGATAGGTAACTCGACAATGCGCAACGGAACATTGGGCAACGGCAACAACGGACAGTGGGGCTGGGGCTACTTTGCGCAGGAGTTTTTCGACGAAAACAAGATTACGGTGGAGAATCAGGCCCTCGGAGGCATGAGCAGCCGCACATTCTACACACGCCTCTGGCCCGACGTGAGGAAAGGGCTGAGGAAGGGCGACTGGGTGATTATTTCCATCGGACACAACGACAACGGTCCATACGACAGCGGAAGAGCACGAGCCAGTATTCCCGGCATAGGAAACGACACGCTGAACGTGACCATAAAGGAAACGGGAGTGAAGGAAACGGTATATACCTACGGAGAGTATCTGCGGAAGTACATTCGCGACTGCCGTGCGGCGGGAGCAAACCCAATACTGATGTCGCTCACTCCGCGCGACGCCTACGACGAGCAAGGCAAGATAGTGCGTGTGGCAAAGACCTTCGGACTTTGGGCAAGTCAGGTGGCGGAGCAGGAAGGTGTGCCGTACATTGATCTCAACGAGCGTTCGGCGGCAAAGCTCGACAGCTATGGACCATGGAAGGAGAAATATCACTTCTACGGCGACCACATACACACAAGCCGCTTCGGAGCGATGATGAACGCAAGGTCGGCGGCGGAGGGCATTGCCGAAAGCGACGACCCGAAACTTGCTCCGCTGCAGGCAATGATGCAGAACGTGGAACTGCCGCAGGTGGAGGTGAAACGCGAAGAAGGAAAACCTGTGGTGTTCATAACCGGCGACAGCACAGTGAAGAACGAGGACAAAAACCCCAACGGAATGTGGGGATGGGGATCGCAGGCATATACCGTGTTTGACAAGAACCTCGTGACCTGCGTAAACTGCGCCAAGGCAGGACGAAGCACACGAACATTCCTCAACGAAGGACGTTGGGAGAAGGTGTATAACAGCCTCAGGAAAGGCGACTATGTGCTGATACAGTTCGGACACAACGACATTGGTCCCATAGACAACAAGAAGCAACGCGGAACCATTGCCTGCACGAAGGACACAAGCCATGTCTATCGCCTCGCCGACAGCGGACAGTATGAGGCGGTCTATTCCTTTGGATGGTATCTGAAGAAGTTCATACAAGACGTGCGCGAGAAAGGCGCAACACCAATACTCCTCTCGCTAACGCCACGCAACGAATGGCCGGGAGGAAAGATAGAACGGCGCAACGACACCTACGGGAAATGGTATCGCGAGGTGGCTAAGGAGACTGGAGTGGAGCTGGTGGATGTACACAACATATCGGCTGATTTCCTCGACGAGGTAGGACGTGAGAAGGCAAAGGATTATTTCAACCACGACCACACACACACCTCGTTGCTCGGCGCGCAACTCAACGCCAAGAGCGTGGCGAAGGGACTGGCACGCAACGGCGGCAGCCTGGCACGCTGTCTGCTGATGACACAGCCAGTGGTGGCTGACCTCAGCGGCAAGGCGACAAAAGACAACGCCCCGTTCTGCTTCTCGGCAGAAGTGCCCGACGGAAACTATAAGGTAACGGTAACTCTCGGATCGAAGAAAAAGGCGGGAAAGACCGTGGTGCGTGCAGAGAGCCGCCGACTGATGGTGGAAGAAACGGCAACGAGGAAGGGCGAGTTCAAGACTGTTGAGTTCGTAGTGAACAAGCGCACACCATACGTAGCCGACGGAAAGAACGTGTCGCGCCATGCGCGCGAGATAGGCACAAGGACATGGGACGACATGCTGACACTGGAGTTCACCGGCGCAGCACCCGTGGTGAAGGAGGTGCGTATAGAACGCGACACAACTGCAACCACCGTATTCCTTTGCGGCAACTCAACAGTAGTGGACCAGACGGGCGAGCCTTACGCAAGCTGGGGACAGATGGTGACAAGATGGTTCAACACCGACGTGGCAATAGCCAACCATGCCGAGAGCGGCTTGGCGACAAGTTCGTTCATAGCCTCAAACCGCCTCGACCAAGTGGTGGCGACAATGAGAAAGGGCGACTATGTGTTCTGCGAGTTTGGACACAACGACCAGAAGGAACGCAAGCCAGGAAGTGGAGCTTGGTATAACTTTGCCCACAACCTGAAGATATTCATCGACAGGGTGAGGGCAAAGGGTGGAAACATAATTTTTGTCACACCTACACAACGCCGATTCTTCGACGATGCCACGCACACAAAGATACAGGAGACCCATGGCGACTATCCTGACGCTATGCGTGAGGTGGCAAGGCGCGAGAACGTTCCGGTGATAGAGTTGCACGACATGACGCGCACTTTCTTCGAGACCCTTGGCTATGAGGACAGCAAACGATCGCTCGTTCACTATCCCGCCAACTCGTTCCCCAACCAGCCTCAGCCTCTTGCCGACAACACTCACTTCAATCCCTATGGGGCATACGAAGTGGCGAAGATGGTGGTGATGGGAATGAAGCAGATAGACCTTCCAATTGTGAAGTCGCTGCGTCCAGAGTGGAAGGACTTCTCACCTTCTCAGCCCGACAATCCTGATACCTTTGTATGGTATCAGGCGCAGGACATTGACACAACGAAGCCGTATGGTAATTAAAAAATGATTCTTCATTTATTAAACGCCTCGATGCGTTGTTTGAACAGGGGACGGAGGTCGTCGGAGAAGAAGGAGGTGCAGATGCGCACGCCTTGCTGGGTGGAACCCATGGTGTCGAGAGGATAAACGGCGATGCCGTAGTACATCAGTTTGCGCGTGAGTTCCAGGTCGTTCATTCCCGGATATTGCACCGTGAAGTAGAAACCGTCGGCAAGTGGTGCTCCGAGGTCGTTGTCATAGACAAGATAGAAACCGTTGGAGAGCAACACGTCTTTCATAAACTTCGCGCGCCGTCCGTACTCCTTCACGTCGTCGAGGAATCGGTAAGAACCATCGCACGCCGCCTCCATCAGTGCCGCCATAGCGTGCTGCACGCTGTGTGTGGTGCCGCTGGAGAAGGTGTACATGAGGCGGTTGGCGAAGAAATTGCCAAACTCACCCACGCCGAAGTTCGCCTGAAGCGAAGGATAGACGCGATGGTAGAGTTTGTTGCTTATGCAGCAAACACCGATGCGCTGACCTGCGTAGGAAAATGCCTTTGAACCTGAGACAGACAACATGTAGTTGTCGGTGTAGCGGGCAACCGTGGCTTGATAAGGAGCCTCAAAGGGGTGAGAGAGGTCGCGGCGGAAGTCCATGGCGAAATACGCCAGGTCCTCAAGCACAATGAAGTCGTATTTCGTGGCAAGTTTGCCAATTCCCTCCAGTTCCTCCTCGTTGAAGCATACCCACGACGGATTGTTCGGGTTGGAATATACGATGCCGCAGATGTTGTGCTGGGCGATTATCTCCTCCAACTTTGCAATGAGTTCCTTGCCGCGGTAGTCGTGGATGTCTAATCCTATATGCTTTATTCCAATCACGTCGCACTGGGTTGTCTGCACGGGGAAACCAGGGTCGATGAAGAGAACCGTAGGCTCGCCTTTCTCGTTTGCCACCGACGAGTGTTTCCAGATGGTGAACGTGGCGAAGGTGCCTTGCATGGACCCAGTGGTAGGAATACAGCATAGCGGGTCGATGTCGATGCCGATGAATGCCTTTACAAACTGCGATGCGGCATTCTTTATCCTTGGTATTCCCCCGTTAGGCGGATAGATAGTGGCGCAGCCGTTGGCAAGGGCTTCCTGCTCGGCACGAAGTGCTATGTCGGAAGGTTTCAGTCCCGGAACGCCCATCTCAAGGTGTATAACCTTTTCTCCCGTCTTTTCCTCCAATATGCGCGAAAGACTCTGGATGTCGCGTATAGTGGCTTGTGAAAAGTCGCCGAGACCCATCTGTTCGATGGCCTCGGTGACTATGTCATAATTTAATGGTGTGTTCATGAATTCTTAAAGTTTCTCTTGTCGTTAACGTGCTTTGCCTTACCCATGGAACGCTGGATTTGTCCAGGCTCCTTGATGTGGATGTTCGGTTTGATGCCTACCATCGACACGATGCGGTCGTAGAGAGGCTTGATGAATGGCATCTGCTTCGACGGGTTGGGCGAGAAATATTCGCTGCGAAGCTCCACGTCGAGGTCGAAGGTGTCCTCGTTGTTCTTGCGGTCCACGGTGATGAAATACTGTGGTGTGAAGGCTGGGAACTCGGTGAGACAGGTCTCTATCTGGCTTGGGAACACGTTCACGCCACGGATGATCATCATGTCGTCGGAACGTCCGAGGATGCGGTCCATGCGCACTGCCGTACGTCCACACTCGCACTTGTCGTAGATGAGGCGTGTGAGGTCGCGTGTGCGGTAGCGGAGTATTGGCATCGCCTCCTTGCAGAGCGATGTGAACACCAGTTCGCCGAACTCACCCGGCTCGCATGGCTCCAGAGTGTCCGGATTGATGATTTCGGGATAGAACATATCCTCCCAGAGGTGTGTGCCGTTCTGAAATTCGCACTCGCCACCAACACCGGGTCCGCACATCTCTGTAAGTCCGTAGATGTCGATAGCCTTTATGCCAAGTCGCTCTTCGAGTTCCTTTCTCATGCCTTCTGTCCAAGGCTCAGCGCCGAAGAAGCCTACGCGCAGCTTCAGGTCTTCCTTCTTCACGCTGTCGCTCTTCTCCATCACCTCGGCGAGGTGAAGGGCGTACGACGGTGTGCAGCAGAGCACTGAAGAGCCAAAGTCCTTCATCAGCATTATCTGCTTTTCAGAGTTACCTGCCGATGTTGGCAGCTGGACAGCGCCGAGCAGTCCTGCTGCGTCGTGTGCGCCAAGTCCTCCGGTGAAGAGTCCGTAGCCGTAGCTCACCTGCACGATGTCGCCTTTTGTCACTCCTCCGGCAGCCATAACTCGTGCCGCTCCCTCAGCCCACATGGCAAGGTCGTTCTTTGTATATGTTCCCACTACGGGCTTTCCCGTTGTTCCCGACGAGGCGTGGATGCGCACCACCTCGCTCTGTGGCACAGCCTGCAGTCCGAAAGGATATTCGTCGCGAAGGTCGTGCTTTGTGGTGAAAGGCAGACGGTGGATGTCGTCTATCGACTTGATGTCTTCAGGTTTTATGCCCATCTTGTCCATCTTGCGGCGGTAGAAAGGCACTTTCTCATAACAGGTTTTCACTGTTTTTACAAGACGCTCGGTCTGTAGTTTGCGCATGGACTCACGGTCCATACATTCCATTGCTCTGTTTAGAATCATAGTTTTATTGATTTAAGTTTCTCTTGTGCTCAACCCTCCCGATTGTAGGGGCGGACCCATGTGTCCGCCCAATGTCGGAACGACATATTTCCACCGGTTTAGCCTCTGTGGTACGCCTTTCGGCGTTGGGCAGACACATGGGTCTGCCCCTACAGGCGGCGGTTTAGTAACTTCAGAAACTTGAGTTATTGATTATTTTTCCATTCCTTACTTGTCCTATATGCCGACCCTGTGACTACACACAGGAGATCGCCATGTTGGTTGGTGATACGCATCTCGCAGAAGGGCAGGCGATGGTGGTTGAAGGTCTCTTCCGCCTCGGCAATGAGAGTGTCGCCCTCGTGTGCCGACTGGAGGAATGTGATGGAGTTCTGTATGCCGAGGGTGACGTTGCCTCGTGAGTTTGTCACGGCGGCGAACGCGAGGTCAGCAAGGGTGAAATAGGCTCCACCCTGACATACTCCCGCACCGTTGAGATGGCGCTTCTCCACCTTCATCTCGGCTCGTGCATAACCTTCACGCACCTCTGTGAGCTGCATGCCGTTGGTTGCAGCAAAGCGGTCGCCCTTGTTTAGGAAATCCTTCAGATTATTCATAGCATTTGAATATGTTTTCTACGGATGCCCGTTTCATCTTCGGCGTAAAGAGACTTACTATCCAGATAACGGCGAAGCCTCCCACCATTGCCACTGCACCACAGTCAATGGGGTTCATCAGTGCGTTGCCGAGCATCATGTTCACTACTGTCAGTCCAACTCCCCACACGAAGCAAGCCCATACGGCTATGCGTGTCACGCCCTTCCAGTAGAGACCCAAGAGGAACGGTGCGAGGAACGCGCCAGCGAGAGCTCCCCACGAGATGCCCATAAGCTGTGCGATGAACTGCGGCGGATTGAGGGCTATCATCAGCGAGAGCACAATAAAGAACACTATCAGCACACGCATCACAAGGACTTTGCGGCGCTCTATCTTCTCTGCCACGGTGTCGTCAATCTCGCCGCCTTCCACTTCTCCCTCCTGCGATTTCTTGTCGCGATAGATGAGGTCGAGGGTCATAGTTGACGATGAGGTGAGAACGAGCGAGGCAAGGGTTGACATGGACGCCGAGAGCACCAAGAGCACCACGAGGGCTATGAGCACGTCGGGCAATGTCTCAAGCATCGAGGGCACAATGCTGTCGTAGGCATACTTATGCTTTGCAAGACTGAAAGCAGGCTCAGGGAACAGTCTGCCGAAGCCGCCAAGGAAGTAGCATCCGCCAGCCACCACAAGGGCGAAGATGGTGGAGATGATGGTGCCGCGGCGTATTGCTGACTCGTCGGTGATGGAATAGAACTTGCCTACCATCTGCGGCAATCCCCAAGTGCCGAGCGATGTGAGCACCACAACGCCGAGAAGACTAAGCGGTGCGGGACCAAACCACGAGGCAAAGTCGCCTGTCTGGAAGTTGGCAAACAATCCCGACTTGTCCTCAAGGTCGTGGGCAGTGGGCACCGCCTCTCCCATTTTTGCTATTGCCTCAGTCAGTCCTCCCTGATTGTTCAGCACCACGGCAATGACCGTAGTTATGCCAAAGAGCATGATGATGCCCTGTATGAAGTCGTTTATCGCCGTTGCCTTATAGCCGCCGAGGATGACATATACGGCGGTGAGCATTGCCATTATAATGGCGCAATACTCGTATGGTATTCCAAATCCCATCTCAAAGAGTTTCGAGATGCCCATATATACTCCTGCGGTGTAGGGAATGAGGAAGATGAACGCGATGATGGATGCTGCCACGCGCAGTCCCTCGTCGGAGTAGCGGGTGCCGAAGAAGTCGGGCATGGTACGGCTTTGTATGTGTTGCGTCATCAGCTTTGTGCGCTTGCCAAGCACGAGCCAAGCCAACAGCGATCCGATGATGGCGTTGCCCACGCCAATCCACGATGCCGACATGCCGTATTTCCAACCGAACTGTCCGGCATAGCCCACGAAGACCACTGCCGAGAAATATGACGTGCCATAGGCGAAGGCAGTAAGCCAAGGTCCTACGGATCGTCCACCGAGAACAAAGCCGTCCACCGACTTTGCCTGCTTTCTTGAGTATATTCCCACTGCCACCGTGATGCAGAGGAAGACTATTGTAAGTAATATCTTTATAAACATAATTAAAATGCCACTTGAACTTGTGTCTGAATAATACTTTGGTTATCACCTTGAAGAGCCTTCATGGCGTCGCTCCGCAGGCTGTAGGTGTACTGAGCCTGGAGGCGGCATTTCTTGAATATCCAATATTGAAGTCCTGCCATAAGGTTTGTCTTCTTTATTTTGGAGTCTGTGTTGTAGTTCATATAGTCTGCCATTGCCACAAAGTCGAGTCCCTTATACACTGGGATTGCAGTGGAGATGTATGCTCCAAAACTGCCGCAGTCGCCATCCTTTCCTCCAAGCACCTCGGCACGCACCATTGCACAGCGGTTTTTGTGGTAGTCGTTGCCTGTCTTCTTCGATTTCCATTCCATTCCCACGGCATAGCGGTTTTGGGTGTATGTCTCGCCCTCGGTCACTGTGAGATTATATTCCGATGCCTTTACTGCACATCCATAGCCAACTTGTCCCGACACCGACGCACGGAAGCGAGGGTCAGGTCTAAACTCAAGTTTTCCTATCACGTTCTTCCTGTTGTCGCGGTCGGCGGTGTTTGTCTGTCCGCCGTTCACCACTTCAAGTACATAGCGCAGCTTGCCCTTGAAGAGGTCGCCGTAGGCCATGAGTCCGAGGTCGCGACCTGCGGGATTGCCCATCAGCGGGTCGGCACCGCAGAGCCAGAACACGCTTTGCGACATCGGTCCGATGCTCTCAAGCACCGTTGGCGACATTGGGTTTTCCATCGAGAGCTCTATCTTCGACTGTCCGAATCGCAGGTTGAAAGCCTTCGAGGGTCGGTATTCAAGGTAGTACTCCTGCATGTCCTTGCTCTTGAAGTCGTGCATGAAGAAGGCATAGAACTCCGGTGTGATGTTGGCACCCACCATAAGAATGACACGTTTCATGTCGAAGGTGTTGGTGTTTGGTCCTTCTTTAGGCATAGTAGCGGTGTAGCCAGCTTGTGCATATCCCGTTACCTTCACTCTCGAAGCCACGGCTTCAGCCCAATATTTGAGGTCTTTCTCCTCTTTTGTTTCCGGCGGACTGGTAGTTTCCGCCCAGGTCATTGTTGCAGCTGTCATCAGTGCTGCAAGGATTGTAATAGATTTTTTCATTTTAAGTTATTTATTCGTTGTTCAAGTCTTTTTCCGTAATATAGTCCAGTTTGTTTAGCATTACTGTTTCCTCAGCCTTGTCGTTATCGTCAACTTTCAGCACCACGATGCCGTTGCCTCCATACATGAAGGAGTACATATATTTTATTGTCACTCCCGCCTTGGTTATCTTCTCCACTATTTCCGCCGCCGCACCGGGTTGGTTGCTTGCGAGTCGGAGGGCATAGACGTTGGTTATTGTTGCGGAGATGTTTTTGTCGCGAAGAAGTTTGAACGCCTTTTCGGTGTCGTTACATATTACTCGGTAGATGCCGAATCCGTCGGTATCGCCCAATGTGCTCACTACGATGCTTATGCCGTTGTCGCGCAACATCTCAAGAACCCGCAGCAGCGCACCGCTGCGGTTCTCCATGAATATTGATAGTTGTTTAATGGTCATATTCTTAATTATTTTTAGTTGACAAGTTGACGAGTTGACGAGTTGACAAGTTGTTACTCTTGCCGCATTTTTTTTGCTTGGGCTATCACTTGTTTACTTGTCAACTTGTTTACTCGTTAACTTTTCTACTTATCTACTTGTCTACTTGTCAACTTGTTTACTTGTCAACTTGTTTACTGATTACTTGTACACCGTTCTCTTGTCAACGACTCTCACAGCCTTACCGTCGCTCACTGGCAGTGTACCCTTTGGCACGAGTTTTACGATAGGAGTGAGCAGGATTTCGTCTTTCAGGGCACGGGTTATCTTTTTCTGCAGAGCCGTGAGCCGCTGGAAGTCGTCGGTGAAGAGTTGTTCGAGTTCCACTTCAACGGTCATGTTGTCGTTGTTCTCGTCGGTGGTGAGGGTGATGAGGTAGTTGTTTGCCAACTCCTTGAACTGCATCAGTATCTTCTCAATCTGTATCGGGAAGATGTTTACGCCACGCAGCACCATCATGTCGTCGCTGCGTCCACGCATTCGGTCGAGCCTTACGTGGTTTCTGCCACAAGGACAGGAGCGTCCGAGTACTCGCGTGAGGTCGCGTGTGCGGTAGCGCAGCAGAGGCATTGCCTCGCGGTTGAGAGTGGTAAGCACCAGCTCGCCTATCTCTCCGTCGGGCACCGGCTCAAGAGTCTCCGGATCAACAATCTCCACGATGTAGTAGTCTTCCCAGAAGTGAAGTCCGTTCTGCTCCTTACACTCGAATCCCACACCAGGTCCACACATCTCCGACATTCCGAAGGAGTTGTATGCCTTCACTCCCATCATCTCCTCAATGCGCTTTCGCTGCTCCTCAGAGTGAGGCTCCGCACCGATGGCAAGCACACGCAGTTTTGTGTCGCGTCGTGGGTCTATGCCCTGCTCCACCATCACCTCGTGCAGTCGGGTGACGTAGGAAGGCACGGCATGCACGGCAGTGGTGCCGAAGTCAGTCATAAACTTTATCTGTCGGAGCGAGTTGCCCGCAGCGGCAGGAATGGTGAG
>SAMEA3663038__coassemble_731_pt1 | contig 10211 bp, 7 predicted proteins | sample SAMEA3663038__metabat2_low_PE_036 | metagenome-assembled genome bin SAMEA3663038 (sample SAMEA3663038) | pig gut metagenome | biome: pig gut; feature: pig-associated habitat; material: faeces | place: France | collected 2012 | reverse complement strand
GCTCTTTCGTCCGTTGCAGTAGGAGTAGAGGAATGTGGTGGAGTGGTTGATAAGCGAATCTACAAAAGGAGTGTAACCCTTGTATTTTCCTCCCTCGAGCCATTTGTTGTATGCTCCTATGTATTCCCTGCCGAAGCTCTCCACTATCAGGATGACGATATTCTTTTTTGAGGAGAGAGAGTTTTTTGGGGTGTGGACGGGTGAGAAGAGGGTGTTCATTTCCTCTTCTGAGAGATAATTCGGCGTGACGAAGGCTTTTTTGCCTATGGTCCTTATCACGGAGAATGGCGTGTTGAGCACTATTCCTGCCTCTAACGGATGGTCAACATATTGGTTGGCGTTGCTCAACGTTATCGGGCGCACGGCTCTCGTCCAACCTCCGCGCATTCCTGCAATGCAACAGGGAACGAAGGCTGCGAGACAGAGTGTCTGTAGGGTGTAGTAGATAATGAGTGGTTTTGTCTCCCTCCGCTTGGGAATAACGTAGAAACGCCATAAAGCCCAAACCACAAAGAGGAAAAGCAACACCAAATACCAGTGGCGCAAAAACTCTACGCCTATGATGCCGCCAATGTTTCCCTCGTTGCCAAACTCTGAGAACACGGTGGCTGTGGTGCGTCTGCCAGTGTATTGGAAATAGACACAGTCGGCGAGGTTTGCAGCCACCATAAGAGAGTTAACCACCACGAAAACCCATTTCGCCGCCTTCTGCCATCCTGCTTTTTCCTTCAGGTGGAGCGGAATGAGTAGCATTATGGCGTAGAGAGAGTTGGTGTAGAGTATGGCGGAAGTGTCGAAGAGCAACGATCCGCGGAAAATGTCGGGCACAGCGCTCGATGAGAGGTTCTCTCCAAACATGCTCCAGTTTTCTGCCACAAAAGCCAGTCGGCACACCATGTAGGCAAGGTATGCTATAGCGAGGTTTGCCACCATAGCTAATGGCGAAGCTATTATATCCGGTTTTCTCATCTTCTATCTGTTTCCAAAATCGTCGTAATATGTTTGCAGCAAGGCCTTTGCCTTTCTTATTCTCGTTGCGGTGGCGGCCTTCTTGTCCTTCACGTTGTCTGCCGACAGGTCTTCCCATTGTCTGTCGCTGATGATGTCATATACCGAGTAACCTGTGCTGTCGGCAAATCCTATTCCCTCCTTGAAGGTGAAGAAGGCGTAGGGATAGGTGTAGTCGGCACTCAGCACGTCGCGGCTGTATTGGTAAGCCGAGTGGTCGATGCCCAATGCTCCGAGCAGTGTTGCCGCCATGTCGCTCTGGTTCATTAGGGTGTTTATTACCTTGTGTTCCTTCACTGCTCCTCCAATCCAGAGCATGGAGTTGCGGTGGTGTTCCTCGTGGCTTATGCCTTGGGGATATTGAAAGCCGTGGTCGGGAATGCACACTATGAGCAGGTCTTTCCACAGCGGTGTTTTTCTTATTCTCTCCACAAACTCGCCGAGGCAGTGGTCGGTGAAGGCAAAGGCGTTGGGAATCTCCTCTTTGAGCCTCTTGTAGGGCACTGTCCAAGGTTCGTGGCTGCTGAGTGTGAGGAAACAGATGTGCCACGGTTGGCTTTTCTGTTTCATTATCATGTCGTAGAGGCGGTTGAAGGTCACGTCGTCGTTCACTCCCCAGGGGTTGTCCTTCTTCTCCGCGGCAGTGAAGTCAACGTCGCTGACTATTGTCTGGTAGCCTCCTGTCCTGAGATAGCTCTGCATGTTGGTGAAGTTTATGTCGCCTCCGTAGAGAAAACTGCTTGTATAGCCGTGGCTGTTGAGTGTTGAGGCAAGACAAGGCAGTGTTCGGCTCTTGGCAGGAATCTTCATTACCGAAAGAGTCGGAAAGCTGGGATAGCCGCTGAGTGTCGACACTGTGCCGCGGTCGGTGCGGAAACTGTTTGAGTAGCAGTGTGTGAACACTATTCCCTCACGTGACAACCTGTTGTAGTTTGGCGCAATCTCAGTCCTTCCGCTAACTGCTTCCACAAACTGTCCGCCGAAGCTCTCCATAAGGATGAGGAGAATGTTTGGAGAAAGGTCTCCCTTCTCACCTTTCTCACCTTTCTCTCCCTTCTCACCTTTCTCACCTCTCACCTCGGATATTATCTCCTTCCTCTCCTCCTCGCTAAAATAGTTGAACTCGTCGGCATAGTTCTTTGTCTTGTCGAGCGAGTAGATGAGGCTGAAGGTGGGATTTACGGCAGAGTGGTTGAGGAAGGTGTCGTCAGAGAAATATACCTTGCCTATGTTGGCTGTTGATTCGCCTACACCACCACGGATGCTGATGACATAGAACGGAAGGAATACCACGAAACCTGCCGTAAACAATACTCTTTGCCTTTGAGTCCTTAGTGGCTGTAAGTGGAGTGGTGTTATGACTATAAGAATACATGCCGTTGCTGCCACTACTACGCTTATGAATAAAAGTCGTAAGGCTATGAAACCTGCCGACACACTTGCAAAGGCTCCTTGTGGCGATTCGAGATAGCTTAGGGCAAGGGCATCGAGCTTGAATGTCCAGAAAGGATAGAGAGCCATGTCGGCAATGAAGATGATGCCAGTCACCGCGGCTATTATTATATAATAAGGTGTGGCTATGCGACGCAGTGCGATGCTTCGCTTCAACCATGCCGTGACTACCAATGTCAGAAGTGGCAGGGCGGTGAGATAGCCAGTCATCGGAATGTCGAGATACAGTCCGTTGCACGCCATCTGCCACCAGTCGGCAATGCCATAGCTGCTGCCCTCTGGTGCGTCAACCATCATGAATATCGTCTTCTCTACCACGAATATTGCTATGATGGCAATATATAACCTTATTAAATATCCTATTCTATTCTTCATTATTTACTTTCTATTAGCCCCCTCCAGCTCCCCCAGGGGGGAGTGAAGGCTGCGCATAAAGGAAGCGCTAACGAGGCTCTCCCCCTTGGGGGAGCTGGAGGGGGCTTCTATTTAATTTTTAAAGAACCTATTCAGCTTCTTCACGGCAGCGTCGAACTCCTTTACGGGGATCTTATAGTTGCCGATGGGTTTCATTCTCGCGTCATAAATGTCGAGTGAGCCTTCAGCCTTCTTCTCCAATATGGTGTCTCCGCCAATGATGAAGGCATAGTTGAGGTTGCTGCCCACAATGTGCCATAGGCGTGGCTTAGTATCGTCGATAAGGTGTCCCATGGAATAGTCGCTTGCGGGATTTCTCACGCCGAGATAGCGCGACATCAGCGTTGGCACCACGTCGTAGTGTGTAGTACGGTGGCTGAACTCTCCTGCCTCAGTGCCTGGAAAATGGCAAATCATCGGCACTCCAATCTGATGGACGGAGAAATTGCCGTTGTGTCCCCAGTAGTTGCGGTGGTTTTCGTTGAACTCCTGACCGTGGTCGCCTGTAAGTATCACTATCGTGTTGTCTGCAAGTCCTTCCTCGTCGAGAGCCTTGAACACTTTTCCGAGCAGTATGTCGTCCTGAAAGCAACAGTTGCGGTAGAGGTTCCAGAACGGCGTAGGGTCGAGGTCGTTGTCCAGTTTCGTATAGTCAGCGTATGCCCATGCTGGCTGAAACCTCGTGTTTTGTTCTTGCCGCAACTCAAAACTGTGTGGCAGGTCGTAGAAGACGAACGAGAAGAATGGCTTTCCGTCCTCCTTGTGCTTGCGCATGTCGGCTATCAGCATTTCTGTTATTTTGCTGTCTCTCTCAAGCACTCTCTTTCCCTCGGTCTTTACATTCAGGTTAGGCACATTGCCGAATATCACCTTTGCAAATGGCGGCTCAAGCAGTGTGGCGCTTGGATAGGCCTGGCAGACGTAGCCAAGTTCCAACAGGCGGTCGATTAGCAATGGCTGTATGTGGGTTGGCTCAAACGATTCCCAATAGTAGCACGACAGTCCGAAGAACAAGCCGAAGATGCCGCTACGTGTTCCGTTGCTCGAACTCACATGGTTCCTATACCATCGGTTCTCCTTTGCAAACCTAAAGGTGTTGGGCATACATTCGGCAGTCAAGGCACGCTTGTTCCACGAGTCAACGGCAATTATTAGTATGTTGGGCAACGAGTCGGGCTTAATAGTCTCAAGAGGGTTGATGGGATATCTTACGTCGCTCTCTTGTCGGCTCGTGGCAAGGTTCTGATAGCTTTCGGGTGGCACCATGCCGAGGTCGTACATCAGGCCGTTTGCCGTTGTGGGGAAATAGTATGGCAGCAGAGCCGCACTTTTCACCACCGACTGGTGTTGCTTAAACGAGGCGTAGATGTGCCAGAGGTGTGCGAACAGTGTGCAGCCAACAAAGCTGAGTGCTATAGGCAAGACGTATGCCTTTGCCTTGCGCTTGTAAATCCATGTGCTGAGCCATAGCAAAACGCCTACTACCAGCACCAGAAATGCGAAGCGCAGACCCTCTTTCATGTAGAGCAAGGTGTCGAATGTGAATATCTCCGATGCTCCCTCGCCAAACACCATGTTCAGCACGAAACCATTTATGTGGAAATGGTAGAGGGCATAGACCTGACTGTCGAGGTAGAGGAGTATTATCAGCAATGCCGTGACTATTGCCTGAACAACTGTCGCTACTCTTGGCAACCTTATTCCGACAAGTATCGCAAACACTAAGAATGGAACGAGTGCCAACTGCGAGGCATGGCTGATGCAAGAGACTATGAGGAATATCCATCCCTCAAAGTCCATCAGTTCCAGCACGCTGCTCGACTTAATGAAGTTCATCATCAGTAGTGCCATAGCAATAGTAGAAAGGGCATAAAACAAAAACCCCTTTTTCAACACCTCATTCCTCATATCTTCTCTTAATCTAAGCCCCCTCCAACTCTTTAATTCTTAATCAACTTCGGCCATCCGTCCTCACTCCATATCATCTCTTTCTTTATGAGAATCGATGCTCCGTCGAGCACCACGCTATATCCATGGCAAAGGAAGATGTCAGTGCCGTTCACTGTGTATGCAGAGTTGTGGCCAGCCGCCTCAAACTCCTTCTTGTCACCCTCTATCACGAGAGTGCCACCACCTTGCGCCATGTCCTTCCCGTCGCGGTCGAAATACGGACCGTCAACCTTGCGGCTTCTGCCTACTACCACTTTGTAGGTGCTGTCCATGCCCTTGCAGCAATAGTCCCATGACACGAACAGATAGTAGTATGAGCCATGCTTGAATATGAATGGAGCCTCCACGGGATTCTCCTTCTTCCCAGGGAAGCGTCGGGCTATCGTCTTCTGTTTCCCCTTGTCGGCAATGTGCATCGTACTGTCGAGCGGCACCATCTGTATTCCGTCCCAAAAAGAGCCGAACACGAGCCATGGTTGGTCGTTGTCGTCAATCACGAAGTTTGCGTCAATGGCGTTCCAGTTGTCCCTTCCCTCACGTGAGCAAACCAGCGGTCCCTCGTCGTCCCAGATGCAGCCAGGTGTGAGGTCGCGTGTTGACAACAGTCCTATAGCTGAGGTGTTCTTCCCGAATGTCGAGCAGCTGTAGGCAAGCCAGCAGCGGTCGCGGTATCTTATTATGTCGGGAGCCCAAACGTGGTCGCGGAAACCTTGCACTGAGTCGTGCGCCCATTTCGGTATCACGCTCATCGTTGGCTCCACGTGTAGTGTCCAGGTCTTCATGTCTTTCGAAGTGGCGTGCTGGATGCCTCGTCCTGTGCTGAACACGTGGTATGTGTCGTGGCTATATGCCATCACGGGGTCATGCACCATCAGTGTGTCCGATGTCACGTCTGCCGTGCGCATCTTGCGTTGTGCCTCCAGTGTTGTAGCCGTTGCGAGGGCTACTAAAAATATGATTGTCAGCCGTTTCATTCTTCACTCTTAATTCTTAATTTTTAATTCTTAATTTCCAAATTCCGCCAATTTGTCGAGATAGTATTTCCTCACCTCGCTCCAAGGGTAATATGGTGCGGTGTCGGTCTTTATTGGCAGTGTGGCCTCGTTCTCGTTCAGCAGCACCTTCACCATCACGTTCTTGTCCGCCACGTTCTTTCGGTAGAAAACAAACTGGATGTTTGCTCCCATGGGGAATATCTTGTAGTTGAGCCATTTGTGAGCCTCAAGACTTTCGAGGTCGTCGGTGGCGTAGTCATAGCCGTTGAGACCCAACAGGCAGGTCAGCGGCATCACCATCGTCTCATGTCCGAAACGCAGTGTGGCACCGGGGTGGGGAAGGGCTATGCAGCTGTCCGCCTCAGCTATTATCTTTGCTAAGAGTCGTCGTTGTGAGAAAGGCTGTTTGCCACCGTTCACCGTGAATCCGCCATAGTTGGCATACCACCACGCGTTGTCGGTAAGCCAATTGTTATACACCTCGTTGTCAGTAAACAGGTCGTAGAGCGTCATCGTCTTCCGTCCCTCAGTGTTCTGCAGCGTTGCTCCCAGTTTCCACAGCAGTTGGTGTAGTCGCTTCGTGTTGAAGTGCTTTGTGGCAAATGCAGTGTCGGTAAATAGAGTAGTCAATATATGACGGCCATCCACGTGTCGGTTGAAGAAGTTCTCATAAAGTTCCTTTGCCTTCTTGTTCTCGCGCTGCTTAAACAGTTCCTTGTCGTTGAAGTTCATATATGGCATGTCGTTCATGCTCGCGTCTTGTGTGAAAGTCAGTTCAGGGTTTTTCTTTGCGAATGTGGTCAGCTCGTTGGTCATCGAGAGGATGCAGCGTATCACTATCGTACTCTTTGCGTCGATGTGTGTCTTTCCCTCAAACACTTCCGGAAAGCGGTTATACATTCTCTCGGCTATCTGTTGGTGTTGCAGCGCACCGAGTGGCGACAGCTCGCCAAAGCGGTTGTTTGCCTCGGCGTACATCTTCTCTATGCGCTCCATCACGTCGCGCCCCGTGGCCGTCAGCACCCTTGCGCTGTCAGCCTTGCGCAGGCAGCTGAGTGGGAAGGTGTAGTCCTTAGGGTTTATCAGATAGCGTGAGCCGTGACGTCCGTAGTGTGAGATGTAGAACGGCTTCATTCCGTTGGGAGCTGGTGTCAGGCTCTTTTGGCTCGGGCCTGGATAAGCCTGATGGTTGGTGGCTGAGCGGCGAATGTCGTTCTTGAACTCTTCTGCTACCGTTTGAGCCGAAATTGTAGTCGAAAGGCATGCAAAAGCCACGAAAAATATGATTTTTCTCATTTTGAATGCGATAAATTGTTCTTTTGAGTGCAAAAATAGAAAAAATATCGTATATTTGCAACATCTAACTGATAAAAATAACTTTTCATGGCGAAAAAATCAAATTGGAACGACGATTACTGGCTCTACGTCATGCAACTCTACATGTCTAATCCCACTGGCGTGAAGCCACTTTACTCCAAGGCAGCCGTCGACCTCGGAATGGAGATTCATGTCCATCCGCGGGAGATAAGGGCAAGGCAGCAGCAGATAGAGGCTATAAGCACTCCGAGGATAGAAAGGATATGGGACGAGTATGCCGACAACCCGAGAAAACTCTCGCGTGCCGTAAGGCTGCTGCGGGGAATGAAGGGCTTTGGCAGTGCCAATGAGTTCTACGAGGGAGTTGAGGTCACAGAGAGTTTCGAGCGCGACTTCCGTCATATTGGGTCCACAGGTGTCACTCCCGTGGTTCTCATTCTTGTTCTCGACCTCTATTTCCGTCTCACTCCAATCACCATGGTTCCTGAGACTCCTGAGGTGGTGGAGTTGGCAAAACTTGTAAAACTGTCGCCAGCCACCGTTGCCGACCTTCTCCACCTCTTCCGTTGTCAAGACCCGATGTTCTCATCCTCTCTCACCTCAAGTTCCTCACCTCTCGCCCCTAACCTCACACCTCTCATACCAAATATAAAGTCCATTTGGCGTCGGTATGGCAATGGTGACACCGAGGCTCTTGCACAGCTTGCCCGTGAGTTGAAGGAGTATTATTCCTCCCTGTAGATCACGCTGCCGTTAGCCTGGTGAGTGGCAAGTATAAGCACTTCGGCTATCTGCACGTGAGCCGGTGCGCAGGCAGCATAGAATGCCGTGTCGGCAATGTCGTCGCCTGTCAGTGGCTTAATGCCGCGATACACTTTCTCTGCGCGCAGGTCGTCGCCGTGGAATCGTGTGTTGCTGAAGTGTGTCTCCACCAGTCCCGGCTTCAGGTTTGTCACTCTCACGGCAGTTTGAGCGAGGTCAATGCGCAGTCCGTCGGATATTGTCTTCACCGCTGCTTTTGTGGCACAATAAACGTTTCCGCCCGCGTATGCCGCATCGCCAGCCACAGATCCTATGTTTATCACGTGTCCCACGTTGCGTTCCACCATTCTTGGCACAATGAGTCTTGTCATCGTCAGCAGACCCTTGATGTTTGTGTCAATCATAGTCTCCCAGTCGTTCATGTCACCCTCATATTCAGGTTCCAGACCCAGTGCCAACCCTGCATTGTTTATGAGCACATCGATGTTGCGCCAATCTGTTGGCAATGAGTTTACTGCCTCTTGTGCAGCCTCTCTGTTGCGCACGTCGAAGTTCAGCGCCAGCACTTTTGCGCCCGTCTGTGTCAGTTCCTCTTCCACGGCCTTCAGTCTCTCGCTGTTTCTTCCTGTAATGATGATGTCGTATCCGCCCTGAGCGAATTTTCGGGCGCAAGCCTCGCCTATTCCGCTTGTCGCTCCTGTTACCATTGCTATTCTTTTCATATTTCTTTTTTAAAATTTGTGCAAAGGTAGTGCAAGTTGAGTGAAATACAAAATAAAAGCACTAAAACTTTTTTGCCATGGTGCAAAGTTACACTTTTATTTTGAATAATGTACCGTTGCTCGGCGATATTTGGCTAACATTTTTTGTGTGGGCAATCCACGGACAAAATCTGTAGAGCCCTTTTTTTATTATTTCTCGTAATAGATTTGCCGTGCAAAGTAACGAAAAAAACTATAATCGAATAAAACAATAGTCCAAAAGAATAGCAAAATTGTACAAAACCGCTTTTTTGATGATTTTTTTGCATCAAGAAAGGTCTTTTTTCATGTTTCGAGGGTGGTGGCGCAGCACTTCCTCGCGTATTTCAGTTTCGTCAAGGTGTGTGTAGATTTCCGTTGTCGAGATATTCTCATGACCAAGAAGCGACTGTATCACGCGCAAGTCGGCGCCGCCTTTGAGCAGAGCGGTGGCAAAGGAGTGGCGCAGGGTGTGAGGGCTGATAGTCTTGGTGATGCCTGCTTCAATGGCTTGCCGCTTTATCATGATGAGAATCATGGTGCGTGTCAGCTGACCTCCACGTCGGTTGAGGAAAACGAAGTCGCGGCTTCCTGGCTTTATCTTCATAAGGTTGCGGTCGATGAACCAAAGTTGCAACTCTTTTATTGCCTTTTCGGAAATTGGGATGAGACGTTCCTTGGAGCCCTTGCCCATGACGCGTATGAACTGTTCGTCGAGATAGAGCCCTGAGAGTTTCAGCGACACCAACTCGCTGACACGCAGTCCGCAGGAGAAGAGCACCTCAATGATGGCGCGGTTGCGCTGACCTTCCCATTTCGACAGGTCGACGGAGTTCTCGAGCATATCGACTTCCTCGGTTGACAATACTTCGGGCAGGTGTTCGCCCATCTGTGGCGACTCGAGCAGCTCGGAGGGATCGTCGATGCGGAAACCGTCGAGTTGGAGGAAACGAAAGAACGACCTCACGCCGCAAAGCACTCTGCACTGCGACACGGCACCGATGCCGATATCGTGGAGAGAAGCCGCGAAATGCTGAAGGTCGTCGAGTTTCAGTGTGAGAATGTCGAGACCGTTGTCGGCAGAGTAAATCAGCAGCTTCTCGATGTCGTTAAGATAGGCATCGATGGTGTTTTGGGAGAAATTTCGTTCCAATTTAAGGAATCTTTTGTATCGTTTTACGATATTTGCCTCCGTTTTCTTGCTCATTTCTACAGTTTTTTGTAATTTTGCCTGCAAATATATAAAAAAAAACCGATATTATGAAGATTCAGATAATAAATGGTCCAAATCTTAACCTCTTGGGCACCCGCGAGCCAGGTATTTACGGCTCAAACACCATGGACTCATACCTTGAGAAGTTGCGCAGCCTCTATCCTGACATTGAGATTGGCTACTACCAGAGCAACGTTGAGGGTGAGTTGATAAACAAATTGCAGGAGGTAGGTTTCAGTTGCGATGGAATAGTGCTCAACGCTGGTGCCTACACCCACACGAGCATTGCCCTGCAGGACTGTATCCGCTCCCTCAAGGCTCCGGTGATAGAGATTCACATCTCCAATGTCCACAAACATA
>SAMEA3663038__coassemble_730_pt1 | contig 10244 bp, 5 predicted proteins | sample SAMEA3663038__metabat2_low_PE_036 | metagenome-assembled genome bin SAMEA3663038 (sample SAMEA3663038) | pig gut metagenome | biome: pig gut; feature: pig-associated habitat; material: faeces | place: France | collected 2012 | reverse complement strand
CACTTTCAACAAGCCAAGCCTGAGCAACGGTGCCACACTGGGCGATGCCGGAGGCTCAAGCACCCGCACCCGTATGATCTCATACCTCAGCCGCATCAACTATGACTACATGAACAAATACTATTTTGGCGGCAGCTTCCGTACCGACGGCAGCTCACGCTTCGCCTCGGGCAACAGGTGGGGCAAGTTCTGGTCTGTGTCCGGTGCATGGCGAATGACAGAGGAAACGTTCATGAAGCCGCTCTCAGGATGGCTCTCCGAACTGAAGCTACGCGCATCATACGGAGTGAACGGTACTCTCCCCACCGACTACTATGGCTATTACGGTCTTTTGGGATTGTCGGAAAGCTATATTGGCGACCCGGCGTTCAGCCTCTCACAGATAGCCAACGACCAACTTTCGTGGGAGACCAACTACAACCTTAACCTGGGCATCGACTTCAGACTCTGGAACAGGATTGACGTGACGGTGGAATACTATACGCGAACAACAAAAGACCTGCTCATGGACTATCCCATCTCCATGACCACTGGCTTTGGCAGCTATCTCCTCAACATCGGCGAAGTGAAAAACAAAGGACTGGAGATTGAGGTTACATCGAAAAACTTCCAGACAAAGGACTTCACCTGGAACACCACGTTTAACATTTCACACAACAAGAACAAGATAGTGAAACTCGACGGCACACAGACTGAGATTGTCAGCGGTGCACAGATACACCAGGTGGGAAGTCCCTACCGCACCTTCTATGTCATTGAGTTTGCAGGCATCAATCCCGACAACGGAAAGCCACAGTTCTACACCAACACCAAGGATGCCGACGGCAACTATCAAAAGGTAATAACGGAAAATCCCGACGAGGCGATGCGCATTCCAATGAAACACGCCGAGCCAAACTTCACCGGAGGCCTGTCAAACACACTGCGCTACAAGTGGTTCGACCTCAACTTCATGATTTCCTACCAGTTTGGCGGCTACTCCTACGACACATGGGCACAGAAGACAGAGCATGGCGGCGACGACCTTGAGGCAAACATTCCCGCCTACTACAGCCAGTCGTGGAAAAAACCTGGCGACCACACCAACTACGAGCTGTTCATGGAAGCTCCAGATTATCCCATGAGCAGCTACTCCACAAGCCGACGTCTCCACAGTTCAGACTTCATACGTCTGAAAAATCTCACCTTCGGCTTCACATTCCCCAAAGAGTGGACAAGGAAGTGTGGCATAGACAATATTAGGCTCTATGCCTCAGGCAACAATCTCCTCACCTGGGCACGCTACGACCAATACGACCCGGAGGCAGTCAGTGCAGGTTCTGCCATTTGGGGCACACCTCCACTAAAGACCATCACCTTTGGTGTCAACATCAACTTTTAAGGAAAAACAGAATCCACCTCAACTCAAAACACTAATGAATATGAAAAATATCAAATCATATATACTGATGGGCACGCTGGCTCTCTCAGCCACCTCGTGCTCCGACAGCTGGCTCGACCAAGAGCCATCCACAGCCGTGGAGACAGATAAGGTTGTCAACGTCCTCACCGACGTGGAGTTTCTCCTCAATGGCATCTACAACACCATGCAGGACGCATACGCCTATTCCGGACGTCTCGTCTATTACGCCGATGCAACAGGCGACGACATGCAGGCCTACAGTGCCACAAAGCGCACAGGCAACTACTATCTGCTCAACTTCACTAAAGACACCGCCCCGACAACCTTCTGGTCCTATCCTTACGAGATGATTGGACTATGCAACATCATACTCGGCAAGATAGACAACATTGAAACCTCCGAAACCGAACTGCGCGACTACTTCAAAGGTCAGGCACTGGCCTTGCGTGCCATGTTCCTGTTCGACCTCACACGCTTCTACGGCTATCCATATAAGAAAGACAACGGAGCGTCGCTCGGAGTGCCTATAGTGACCACAGTGCTCGACAAAAACGCAAAACCCAAGAGAAACACCGTGGCAGAGTGCTACACGGCAGTAATCAGCGATCTCAAGGCTGCCGTTGAGGCAATGGACAACGACGAGGGAAAGGACTACCACAAAGGCAGGATAAACCTCTGGGGAGCTTTGACTCTGCTTAGCCGAGTTTACCTCTATCATGGCGACAACGCCGAGGCCTACAACATGGCTACACAAGCCATAAAAGGAGCAGAGAAACAAGGCTATCGGCTTTGGTCAAATGCCGAATATCCCTCTGCATGGGGCTTCGACTACAGCGAGAGCAACAAGGGCGAGGTGCTCTTTGAGATTGTAAACCTCACCGACGACAGCCCTGGCAAGGAGTCGCTCGGCCGTCTCCACTCTCCCAGCGGCTATAAGGACATCTGTGTCACCAGCAGTTTCCATGCACTACTCAACGAAGACCCTTCCGACGTGAGACTCAAACTGTTGGTATACAGCAGCAAGCGTGGCTTCGTCAACAAATACCAGCCACAGGAGGGCGAGGAAATCATGGATGCCAACATTCCGCTGCTGCGCCTCTCAGAGGCTTATCTCAATGCCGCTGAGGCAGCCGTGAAAACAGGAGACAACGATAATGCCGTGAAATGGCTCGACGCCATCGTTAGCCGTGCCAACCCCAAAAACAGTGTACAAGGCACCCAGGTGACCCTTGACCGCGTGATGACCGAGCGACGGAAAGAACTCGTGGGCGAAGGACACCGTATGTTCGACGCCTTGCGTGATGGAGGCAGCGTTGACAGGCACGACGTGTCGGGACAGTCGAAGGTAAGTTCCACAAAACATCTCACCTCAGCAAAGGAAAAACTGCATTTCGACTGGAACTATTTCAAGTGTGTACTGCCAATACCAAAGTCGGAGATTGACGCCAACGGAAATATCGAGCAGAATCCGTTATACCAATCTTCCAACGATCAAAAGTGAAAAATATGTTACAACTAAGGTTCTTCAGGAGAATTCTCTCTCTCATGGTCTGCTTGCCGATAGTGTTCGGCGGGCAGACCTTTGCCCATGACGACCATCACCTCTCTGCCGATGGCCCATACATCATCTATCATCCCGATGGCAGTGTGCGAGTAGTAAGTGTCAGTGTAGAGGGCAACATAACCGACACCGTTCTCCCCTCCCGTCACTCACCACTCGTCTCCCAACCCTTCACCGTCACTTCCCACAATGGCAAGCACCGTTTCTCCGTGTCGCTACACCATTTTGAGCGTCCACAGTGGAAAAGCCCAAAACCGCCAAAACTCTTCGTCACTTCAGACCCCCACGGCGATCTCGACTGCCTTGTCAGCCTTCTGCAAGGCAACGGAATCATCGACTCAAACTACCGTTGGACATACAGCAATAACCGTCTTGTTGTCATTGGCGACTTCTTCGACCGTGGCAAGGACGTGATACAGATTCTTTGGCTGCTCTACAAACTGGAGCACGAGGCTGCACTGTCAGGCGGCAGTGTCGATTTCCTCCTTGGCAACCATGAGCCAATGGTGCTGATGAACGACCTGCGCTACACCAAGGAAAAATACAAACTTCTTGCCAAAAGGCTCTGCATGGAATATCCCCAGCTCCTTTCGCGCTCCACTGAACTTGGCTATTGGCTGTCAACACGCAACACGATGCAAGTGATAGGCAACAATCTTTTTGTCCATGCAGGAATTAGCGGGCAACTGCTCGAACAAAACCTGTCAGTCCCAACAGTCAACGAACAGATGAGCCATGGTTTGTATCTCAACAAGTCGCAACGCCGTGCAGAGTCTCCTCTCACCCATTTCCTCTTTGCCTCAAAAGGTCCTGTCTGGTATCGTGGCATGGTACTCGATCAGCCCAAATACGCCCCCATAGCAAAAGACACCCTTGAAATGGTGCTAAGGCAATACAATGTTGACCGTGTCGTCGTAGGTCACACTATTTTCGACGATATCAGCTCTTTCCACTCAGGTCGAGTTATAGCAGTAAACGTTGACAACAAGAAAAACCGGGAAAACCACAAGAGCCGTGCCATACTCATTGAAGATGACAGAATTTACATCATATACGACGACCCAGCGAGAAAACATATGCTGCATAACCGCTAGACAGACATTTCATTCAAGTATGTCAAGTTCCACTATGCGGAGGCTGACTGCGCCCTTGGCTGTTGCCACGCGGTCGAGTTCTCCAGCCTTGCCACCGGCAAGTTCGGCAGTGTCGCCCTTTTCTGTCTTTGAGAAGGCAGGACCGAGCATCTTTATTGTGAGGATGTCGGAGCTGACGGGAGTCGGTATGTCGATATGCACATAGCCTAACGACTGCGGGGTGATGCCTTCCCACACCTTTTTCTTTCCTGCATAAACTGCCAACGGATAGCGAAGAGATCGCCAACCGGAGAGTTTCATCGTTATTTTGCAAACTTTTGCCTTGCGTTCAAGGGTGTAGGTTATCCAAGCGTTCTCTCGCTGTCCGTCGCTCTTCCATTCCGACAGTTCGTTGTCGTCGTATGATGCCGCCACGTTTTCGTTGTTGCAGCCTGCCTCTGCTTTCTTTATTGCCACTGAACGATTGCGGTCTGTATATGAAGGAGTGGAAGGTGTTTCCCCACGGTCAAGACGACACGGAAGGGTGAGCTGCGGCAGGGTGTTGCCTTGCAGTGGCTTGGTGGTGAGGGTGAGTTTTGCGGGCTGTACGCCTTCCGCAGTAGCAAAAAGGCGGATAGTGCCTGCGTTTACCGTTGAGCGCAAAAGCACACGGTTTACGCCACACTCCACTGGCAACGACATGGAACCAACATAGTTGTCGCTGATATTTTTTGTGGCAGCCGCATCGAGCAACGCCTTGTCCCTGTTCAGGTCTGGACGCTGAAACGACTTGTTGTCGCGAGTGCCGATGCCACCAATCCATTCCGCTTCGCCATTGAAGTTGAAGTGGACAATGCGGTCGTCGAGAGGACAGCGTCTGCCTTCCTTGTCCACCACCTCCACCTCAACAAGAGCCATGTCAGCTCCGTCAGCCTTCATTCCTTCGGGGTTCTCCATTGAGTTCAGACGTATGGCGTATGGCTTGCCTGCAGTCTCTATCTCGTCGCGGCTGCCATTGTTTGCCACAGCCACAATCTTTCCGCTTTCAAACTCTATGTCGTTGAAAGTGAAGAGATATTGGTGGCTTCGTGTTCCCTTTCCCCTACTCTTTCCGTTTACAAAGAGTTCCACCTCGTCGGCATTCGACACCACATAAACAGGCTTTCGTGTGCCTTGGTTGTAGTTCCAGTGTCCTATGATATGAGTGCGGGGCTTTTCAGGTTCCACCCATCCGTCCCACATCACCTGATGGACGTAGAACGCGTCTTTTGGCAGTCGCATGGCATCTACAACACCACTGGTACGGAAGTTTGACTCGCCACGATGATGAGTGTTTGTGTCGCTGAACACAATCTTTACTCCTCCTGCCGAGGATCGTCGGCCTCCTCCCGGACGTTCTTTCCAGTACTCTTCCCAACGTCGCACCATTTCAATGGCAAACACGTCCATGTTGTGGTTGTAGTCGTTGGCAGGTTTTCCACGATATAGAGGTCCGTCGCCTTCCTTATGGTAAGGATACGACAGCTCGTCCCAGTATTTTCGAAGTCCTTCGTCGCGACAGTATTCCATTGCCCACATCGGATGCTTGCCCGACTTGTTTATGTAGAGCATCTCGCCTCCGTATTCCGCCTCATCGATGTCGAGCATCTCCCTTGAGCCAATGGCACGACCTCCATGCGGGTCGTACTTGTCGCGTATGGCTTTCAGTTCAATCATGTGTTCGCGTGAGATGCTCTCGTTACCGCCTTCGTAGAAGAGGATTGAGGGATTGTTACGATTATAGATTATGGCGTCGCGCATAAGTTCGGTGCGTTGTGTCCAGCGTGGTCCTGTAACGTCTTTTTCGGCATCGCCGGCTGGCATAGCCTGAATGAGTCCCACACGGTCGCACGACTCAATGTCTTGTTTCCACGGTGTGACATGCATCCAGCGAACGAGATTGGCACCCGACTCCACCATCAAGGCGTTGCTGTAATCGCTGAGCCAAGCGGGCACAGAGAGCCCAACGCCAGGCCACTCGTTAGAGGTGCGTTGTGCATAGCCGTGCATCATAATAACCCTGTCGTTGAGCCATATCTTACCTTCGGCAAATCGGGTTTTTCGGAATCCTGTTCTTGTTACTACAGCGTCAGTCAGATTACCATTGTTGTCGCAAAGCATTGTCTTCACCTTATATAGATATCCATATCCCCACGACCAGAAATGCAGTCCCGCAATGTTGCCCTCTGCACTGAGTGTGGCAGTCTCTTTTGCCTTTATGGTCACTTTGTCGCCTTTTAGTGTGGCTATGAGTTTTCCGTCGGCATCTGTCACTTCAGCCACGAGCGACAATATCCTGTCAGTTCCACTCTCGTTTTTCACTTCCGATTCGGCATGCACTTTAGCGCTTCGGCGGCGTATGTCGAAGTCGGTGGCATAGATGTAGGTACCAGTGGTGCCAAGGTCGCTATATAGCGGCAGTGTCTGGTATGCCTTGCCTGTGATGTGAAGAAAAACGTTTTTGGGTATTCCGCCGTAGTTGGCGTTGAAGTTGCGGTCGTTCCACTGATACTGGCTGTTGTGCCTTCTCGACCTGTAGCGCCAGTTGTTGTCGCATCTCACCGCAATCACGTTCTCACCTTCTTTAATATATGGAGTAAGGTCGAACCCGCAAGCCATCACGCCGTTCTCGCTGAAGCCAAGCGGTTGTCCGTTGAGGTAGAAGTCGGCACCTTGCCTCACGCCTTCAAACTCCACAAACACCTTCTTTGACTTCACATCCGTCATGTTGAAGTGTTTCCTATACCACACCACGGTGTCGGTGAGATCTACGATGTCCTTCCTGTATGCCTCGTTGCCGTTGAAGGCGTAAGGCAGCGTAACAGGTTTCCAACGAGTGTCGTTATATTGGTATGTCTGTGCATCCTCAATGTCGCCGACCTTCATCAGCCATCCGGCGTTGAAATTGAGTTTTTGTCTTTCTACAGCCATGGCTGTTACGATGGTCATGGCGAATATTGCCAATGTGAGAATAGTTTTCTTCATTGTTGTTGTTATTAGTTTCGGTGCAAAATTACAGTTTATTTCCATTCCTCACCTTGTTTTTTTGTCCCAAAATCTGTATTAATTGTCCAATACTTTTCGTATTACCACCATTTCGGTATTTTGAATGTGCTATCCCGAAGTAGGATTTATTATCTTATAACAACAGGGCCAATAAGACCGGAAGGCAACAATGGAGAGTCTTTGGTGAAGAATTTGAAGCACCCCACTGTCTTCCTGTTTTTTGATGGTCTGACTGTTCCCTGGCGCAACCATTCGGGAATGGCATTCATATACCTGCCTGCCACAGGCTTTCCTGGAGCATAGTCATATACTAAAGGCTCTGACCATTCTATGTCGTCAGGTTCCTGCTCGTCGCCTATCATCCTGTTAGGCCACAGATTTGTCACGTCAACCTCTATGATATTGTCGCCCTCTTTAATTGCCGTCTTTATGTCAAGCTGGAAAGGAGCTTTCCACATTACGGGGAATTTTGTTCCGTTAACTCTTACGGTTGCCATGTTTTTTATGTCGCCGAGGTCAAGAATGACACGTTGTCGCTTCAAATGCTTGCGTGAGAGCGAAAAGTGGCGCTTATAGGTTGCCGTTCCGGAGAAATACCTTATATCATCGTTGTCTGACTTTGTCCATTCAAACAGTTGATGCTTCTCCAAGTGGGCGGTGTTTGGGAAGGTAATGTCCCATTCACTGTCAAGTTGCATTATTGTTTCTGTTTCTGCATTGTCTGTCAGCAAGGCAGAGAGGGAGTCGTTCACCTCAGTAGATCTCTCTTCGTTTGAAAGAATTAAGAATCTCGACCCCAAGCCTTCTATTCTCAACAGGGAGTCGGACTCTGACAGAATGCTGACCTCAAGATTGTAAGGATTCCATATTTCCGCACGACGCCCTTTGGCAAGGCTCCTGACATCTATTGTTTCCGCAACCAACGTCTCAGTGGGATTGCAAACGAATATTATATCGGTATCGCCGTCAACGCGCCTATAAGTTTTCATGACCTTCATGGAAGGCAGTTGCTGTTGGGCAGGCAATCCTCTCTGCAAGAGCGACTGACAGCGTGCCATATAGTCGAAAAGCGACTTTGCGCCACCAGCCTTCCACCATGTCTGTGTGGGCACAAACTGTGTTCCCCAGATTCCGAACGACATGCCAGGCTCAACATTCTGCCACGGATTGCAAGCACCTGCGTGGAGCATCATCTTGTTTACTCCTGTGCAGAAAGCACGGTCGCATATAGGTTTTAGAGACTGAGGGCTGTCTTGCCAGGCAAACAATGGCCAACAGGTGAATGCTTCTGCTATGAGAAGAGGTTTCTGAAGTGTGCGCATCACCTTCTCGTGTCCTTGCATATCCCTCCATCCCCAATTTGGTTTCACCCAAAATTCCGTTGCCACCAGCGAATGTGGTGTCTGACTGAGTATTTTGTGAATGTCGAGCACTCTGAAAGGTTTTTGGCCTCCAGTGCCATAAGGCTCTATCAGCAACCGCATTCCCGGAGCACTCTGTTCAGCCAACTGTTCCATGTAGCCGTAATAGTTTTCGGCGAAAAGGGATGTGAGCACATCAACAAAATCGTCCTTAAACCGTTTGCTTGCTTCGTTGCTTTCAATAATCCGCTTGCCCACTATACATGGCAGCCATAGCCTCACATCATAACCCTTACGCTGTTGGAACTCTTCTGGCAACACCTCGCTCCAATCCTGCCCTCCTGCCTCGTAACTGTCTATCTCCAACCGGCAGAAAGTCTTTCCTGCATGACGACCTGCAAGATTTATCAGCATCATTGGGTAGCCTTCCCAAAACCGTTTCACGGCTTTCTTGCTTAGTTTGTCACATTCAAGTCCTCTCCCGGATGCCGCCGCCTGCGCCTCATTGGTTTTTCCGTTTGTAGTGTGTCCAAAACGCATCAGCGACCACGCGCCTTCCGAGATTCTCTTTCTAATCTCTCTTGGCAAGGATTTTATCAGTTTTCTTGGCACCACGAGCGTGTCAGCCCATCTGCCCTTGTCCATTTCGGGCAGATATGATGTAATGTCGATAATATTCTGTTTGCTGACAATGCTATCGTTTGCTACTGCAAGAATGCAAATGTCCCTATAGAAATTATATTTCGCGTCGATCTCCGCACGAGGTATGCTAACGTCATTCTTTCCCACAGTAAAAGCAGTTTCGGAAACAACCACTTTCTGCATGGAATATTCCGGGGTGACATCTGTATATGCACTTGACGACCATCCGGGACAATTATGTGTGCCGAAGGACAGACCCAATCGTTCACACTCGTCCATTGCCCATCTCATCATCTGTTTCCATTTCTCGCTGCCAATGGCGCATGTGGAATCTCCCACTCGTATCTGCTGGTCGCCTCCAATTTGGAAATTCTGAACTCCAGACAGACCGGCTGCCTTAAAGGCTTCCAAATCTTTTGTTATGGCTTCCTTGTTTACCAAGCCGTCCATCCACTGCCATATTATCCACGAGCGGTGTTCGTCTTTTGGATTAAGGAAATCATGATACATTCTAGTATGTGCAAATGTATTTGTCGCATAAGCAAAAACCAAAGCGACAATAAGAGTGGCATAGTTAAATTTCATAATATAATTTGTTTCATTTTATTTCTGCAAAGATATAACATTCCCACGACAAACCCAAACGTTTTTCGGAAAAAATGGCATTAATCAGTTATTTTAATAACCTATTAAAAAAATGAACGCCAAGAGTGGTAGCAATAGTGGTTGTCGCCCCTCCTTAGCCCTGCAAGGGCGACATAACAAAGGATAGGGCGTGAGCCCTATCTGGTTGGGGATGGTGTGGCCACAAAAACACAGGGCTCACGCCCTGTGCTGTTCTATGTCTCCCCTTCCGGGGCTAATTCAAACCGTTCGAACCCCTCTCAAACCCAATTCAAACCGTTCGAACCCAATTCGAACCCAATTCAAACCCAATTCGAACCCAATTCGAACCCATCTCGAACCCCAATTAAAAATACACATTGGCTCCCATGCAGCTCGTGACTCCGAGGGTGGTAGCAATAGCCGTGGCTATCGACACGATGAGCTGAATAATCAGCTTCCAAGTGTTCTTTTTCGTTTCAGTACTCATAATGAAAATATTTTTTTTGTTAAACATTAATTTTTTAGAGGTGAGGGGTGAGATATCTCATAAACGT
>SAMEA3663038__coassemble_721_pt1 | contig 10315 bp, 7 predicted proteins | sample SAMEA3663038__metabat2_low_PE_036 | metagenome-assembled genome bin SAMEA3663038 (sample SAMEA3663038) | pig gut metagenome | biome: pig gut; feature: pig-associated habitat; material: faeces | place: France | collected 2012 | reverse complement strand
CAGGTGCTGCAGGTCGTGCAGTATGTCTGCAAGACAAAGGTTCACGCACCATCTGTAAGAATGTAAGGATGTTGTCTTATCAGGACACATACTACAGCAATGCCAACAGCCAGTTCTACTGGGAGACATCGGAAATTCACGGAACCGTTGACTTCATCTGCGGTGGCGGCGACGTTTATTTCAACAAGTGTCTGCTCGTAGGCGAAAGCCGTTCGGCTTCAGGCAAGAGCGGTGAAGTGACCCTAACAGCTCCCTATACCGACGCAAGCAACACCTTCGGATACGTTTTCGAGGGATGCACCATTGAGAACCGCGCCTCTACGTTCAACTTCGGACGCGCTTGGGGTGGCGTAGCCCGTTTAGCATTCCTCAACACCACACTCAACCAACCAAACGAGATTGCTGCAAAACGCTTCACCGCTGCAGGAATGAACGTGGTTGCCGACAAGTTTGTTGAGTACAACTCTGTTGACGCCGAGGGCAACGTTGTTTCTCCTGCCTCTAATGTTGTCACCTTCACAAAGGATGCCAATAAGAAAGAGATAGAGACTATCATCAATTCCGAGCAGGCAGCAGAATACTCGCTCGATAAGGTATTCCCCGACTGGGCACCAGCTGACATTGCACAGCAAACGACAGTTGGTATCGTTTCTCTTACAGACAACACCCTGACTTGGGAGGCAGCAAAAGGCGCAACGGCATACGCCATAGTATGCAACAATGAAATTGTCGATATTGTTGATGCCAACACATTAAGTTATGCTGTGTCAAATGCCGACGCAACCTATGCCGTTCGTGCCGCAAATGGAATGGGTGGCTTTAGCGAAGCTATAAAAGTAGGCGAAGCGGGTACAAACATAAAGAATGCCGTAAGTGACAATGAAAAAGAGACTATAATCCACACCCTTGGTGGAGTGAGAATAAATAAAGTTGGCGGCAAGGGAATCTACATTGTCAACGGAACGAAAAAGACTAATTAATAGAGAAATAAATGAAGAAAAAGAGCAATATCTTGAGATTTGCACTTACAACAATGCTGGTAGCCTGTGTGGGAACAATGTCCGCACAGGCTCCTGCATTTCCTGGTGCAGAAGGGTTTGGTCGCTACACCACTGGCGGACGTGGCGGCAAGATAATACATGTCACTAATCTCAATGACAGCGGCACAGGTTCATTGCGTTGGGCATTGTCGCAGTCAGGGGCAAAAACCATAGTATTCGACGTGGGTGGATATATCGACCTTAAATCACAGCTTAATGTGTCTTCCAACACCACCATAGCAGGACAGACAGCTCCGGGCGATGGTATCACTCTGCGCTACTACACACTCTATATCGGCAAGTGTAACAATGTTATTGTGCGATTTATCCGTTGCCGTCGTTCGCAAGTTAAGGATGTAAACGATGGTGCAGATGCCACATGGGGACGCAACAGCAAGAACATCATCATCGACCACTGCTCGTTCTCATGGAGCATCGACGAGGTTGCTTCGTTTTATGATAATAAGGATTTCACCATGCAGTGGTGCAACATCACCGAGGCGCTTGCCAATCCAGGTCACTCAAAAGGAGCTCACAGCTATGGAGGCATCTGGGGAGGAAAGAACGCTTCGTTCCACCACAACCTCATAGCACATGTGCAGAACCGTGCCCCACGCTTCAATGGAGCACGATACAACTGGGACGGATACGATAAGTCAAAATACGAAAACTCGATTCAAGCGGAGCGCGTTGATTTCCGCAACTGCGTGATGTATAACTGGGGCGACGGCAACGGATGCTACGGAGGTCCCGGCGGCGGATATATCAATATGGTGAACAACTACTACAAGGCAGGTCCTGGAACAAAGAACAAGACTCGCGTCACTCAGGTGTCGGTGTCTGACGCTTCCAATGGCGGCAGCAACCCATTCCCCAGCTACGCCTCGCGTTACTATATCAACGGCAACTATGTGACAGCAGCCTCAACGCCTGAAAACTACGACTGGAAGGGAGTTATTTATGACTCTGGTTTATTCACTATCAACGGCGAGAAATACATTGCCGACCCAAACCACTACTATGGTGAAAACCAGACTTACGTGCAGAATACCAATGATGTGGATTGCATCCGCCTTAAGCTCGACGAACCAATTGAGTCTGGTGAAGTGACAACCCACAATGCCCAGACTGCCTTCGATAAGGTAGTTAGATTCGGTGGTGCTTCCTATATGCGTGACGAGTGTGACATTAGATACGCAGAGGAAGCAGAAAACGGAACAACAACCTTTAAAGGTGCTATTGCGAAGCGAGCAGGCATTCTCGATGTGATTAATGACCCTGAGGGCACTGAAGACCCCACAACAGCCAGTTACCCTTATTTAAGGGAAAAGCAACAGGAAGCAGGTTTTGACACCGACGGCGACGGAATGCCCAACGATTGGGAAGTGGCTAATGGACTCGACCCTAACAATCCAAACGATACCAACGAAACGACAATAGACAGTGCGAAAGAATGGTACACCAATCTTGAAGTATATCTTAACAGCCTCGTTCAGTACATCATGGTTGAAGGCAATTCCGACGCAGACGACGCCGTTGTGGAATACTACCCTGCTTACTATAATGCAGACGGAACATTCGTGGCAGCAATAAACGCCGAGAGCACAGGAATTAGCGAGGCCAACTCCGATAATTTTGAGCCAGTGAGCAACACATTCTACAATCTTGACGGAACAATTGCCAAACAAGGCAAGAATGGCGTGTTTATCAAGGTTGAAAAGCTTGCTAACGGCACAAAAAGAGTCACTAAGAGTATAAAATGACCCTAATTTGAAATGTTTTCTCGTTTTTATTGTTTTCTTTGAGATATTTTGCGTAACTTTGTGCAATAAAACCTAATTAATATGGTTTTAATATATATAAGTAAACAAAAGAAAACATAAAAGCGACAATGAAGCGAATCATACTTTCAATAATGATGATTGTGACGGTGGCAATAAGTGCCACCGCACAATCTTCCATGACTGACGAGGAAATAATAGAATTTGTGCTGAAAGAGCAAAATCGAGGAACCTCACAGGCACAGATAGTAACAAAACTTATTCAAAAAGGTGTCTCCATAGACCAGATAAGGAAGGTGAAGGCAAAATACGAACGTCAGCAGCAAGGTGGAGGTCTCGGCACACGAGACATCACTGGCGATACAAACCGTATGAGGACAAACAACACCAAAGTGGAAACTCCCGCACAGTATCAGCAAAACATCTCAAAATATCGGGTGCAGGACGGAAACCTTCCACAACGTCACACTTACGACGAGAACGACATGGAATTTGTCCAGATGCAAAATGAGTTGGGCACATTCCTACCCGACTCCGCCACCCTTGCGGAGCAAATGATGTACCAACGCTTCCTTGAGGAACAACTGAAGAACAAGAAAAAAGTGTTTGGTCGCGACATTTTCAACAACCCGCAACTCAACTTCGAACCAAACATGAACATTGCCACACCTCAGAACTACCGTCTGGGACCTGGCGATGCGGTTTACATAGACATCTACGGCGCATCCCAAAAGACCATAGAGTGTATGGTGACACCGGACGGTACGGTAGTGGTGGAAGGCTATGGACCAATAGAACTGGCAGGACTGACCGTTGACCAGGCAAACCAAAAACTTAAGAACACCATAGGAGCAAGATACAAAAGCTCGCGTGTGAAACTCACCGTAGGACAAACAAAGACAATATCGGTGAATGTCATGGGCGAGGTGATGACACCGGGAACCTACACTCTGTCGGCTTTTGCCACTGTATTCCACGCACTGTATATGGCAGGAGGAACCAACGACATCGGTACACTGAGAAACATAAAGGTGTTCCGCAACAACAGACAAGTAACCACGGTTGACATCTACGACTACATACTCAACGGCAAAATGACCGGCAACATCCGTTTGGCAGAAGGCGACGTGATTGTCGTTGGTCCATACGAGTGTCTGGTTGACATTACGGGAAAGGTGAAGCGTCCGATGTACTACGAGATGAAGCAAAGCGAAAGCCTTGCCTCGCTTATGAAGTATGCGGGAGGTTTTACGGGCGACGCGTATAAGAAATCCATAAGGGTGGTGAGAAAAGCGGGTAGTCTCTATTCTGTTTACAATGTAGGAGAGTTCGACTTAAGCTCATTCAGAATGGAGGACGAGGACAGCGTGAGCGTTGATTCCGTATTGCCAAGATATTCAAACATGGTTGAAGTGCGTGGAGCTGTATTCCGTCCGGGAATGTACCAAGTTGGCGGAGACATTAGTAGTGTCCGAACACTTTTAGAGCATGCCGAGGGTGTGACGGAGGACGCATTTACGGCACATGGTGTGATGCACCGCATGAAAGCAGACAGGACCCTTGAGGTGATACAAGTTGATGTGGATGGAATTATGAGCGGGCGCGTACCGGACATCCCGCTGAAGAACGAGGATGTGCTTTACATTCCAAGCAAGAAAGAACTGCAGGAGGAAATGTCACTTGCCATCCATGGTGAGGTGATGTACCCCGGCATATATAAGTATGCCGACAACGAAACCCTTGAAGACCTCGTGCTGCAAGCTGGTGGACTGAAAGAAACGGCATCGCTGATGAAGGTCGATGTGTCACGACGCATCATCAATCCTCGGCAAATGGAATCGACAGACACCATAGCCCACACATTCTCTTTCGCCCTGAAAGACGGTTTTGTAATCGATGGTGAGCCAGGTTTCGTCCTCAAACCTTACGACGAGATATATGTGCGCAAATCGCCAGGTTTCTACAAGCAGCAGAACGTCACCATAGAGGGTGATGTTTGCGGGAACATACACCCTCAGCAAGAAGAACGAGCGGCTGAGCGAGATAATAAAAAAAGCCGGCGGATTGAGCAACCTTGCATACGCTGTGGGAGCAAGATTGGAGCGCAAGCTGACAGACGTGGAGCGCAAACGAGTGGAGGAAGTGGTTAGAATGCAGCGTGAGCAAAAGGAGAACGCACTCATCGAGCAGGCACTGAAGAGCGGCAGATCCATTGCCGACATGAAACAGCAGACGGCAGACAACTACAAATACCAGATACCCGACTACTATCCAGTAGGCATAGAGCTGGACAAAGCAATAGAGAATCCCGGTAGCGACGCAGACATAGTACTTCGCGAGGGAGACAAAATTATTGTGCCTGTATATAACGGAACAGTTAAGATAAACGGTGAGGTGATGTACCCCAACACTGTAGCCTTCAAGGAAGGGAAGAGCGCAAAATACTATATCAACCAAGCAGGTGGCTACAGCACCAAGGCAAAGAAGAGCCGTACTTACATTATTTATATGAATGGCGACGTTGCAAAAGTTGGAAATGGAACGAAGATTATGCCCGGATGCGAGATTGTTGTTCCTACGAAGGCAATAACAAAGATGACAACCTCTGAGGCTGTCGCATTAGCTTCCGGTACGGCTTCCATAGCCACCATGATAGCAACAATAGCCAATCTGCTGAAATAATTCTTTACGATATGGAAGAAAAAAAGAATTTGGAAGTTATAGACCTGAGAGTCGTTTTCAAGAAGATATACGCCCGACGCAAGCTTTTCTATAAAGTCTTGCCCATAACATTCGTTCTATCGAGTGCCTTTATCTTGTGCATACCACGATACTACACGTCTTCACTGAGTTTGGCACCGGAGTTGAGCAGCATGTCGGGGGTATCGGGAACACTAAGTTCGCTTGCCTCGTCATTTGGCTTTGATCTCGGCTCTATGGAAACTACAGACGCCATCAATCCAATGCTATATCCTGATTTGATGGACGACAACGGCTTTGTTGCAGGGCTTTTCAACATTAAGGTGGAGAGTCAGGACGGCGAAATAAAATGCAACTACTACGACTATCTTACAAAATACGCATCAAGACCATGGTGGGAGTATGTTGCAGGATGGATAAAGAATATGTTCCCAAAAGAGGATTCCGCCAAGGGAAGAAAGGAGTTCGACCCATACTACCTTTCGAAGAAAGAAGATGGAGTAGCCAAAAAGATAAGGAAGAACATAACGATAAACATCGACAAGAAGACGAGCGTCATCACCATAGAGGTTGATGCCCAGGATCCACTTATCTGCCGTTCGCTTGCCGACTCCGTGAAGGAACGCCTTCAGGTGTTCATCACCAACTACCGGACAAACAAGTCGAGAATAGACGAGGAATACTATAAGAAACTGGCACTCTCCTCAAAAGCAGAATACGAGAAAGCCCGCCAACTCTACAGTAGCTATTCAGACTCCAACATGGACATAATGCTGGAGAGCTACCGCGCAAAGCAGACCGACTTGGAAAACGACATGCAGTTGAAATACAACACCTATACTACCTTAATGACTCAGTATCAGGCAGCGAGGGCAAAAGTACAGGAACGCACCCCAGCCTTCACGCTGGTGAAAGGAGCTGCGGTGCCCGTCAAACCTTCAGGTCCGAAGCGTATGTTGTTTGTCATTGCCATGTGTTTCCTTGCCACAATTACTCTTACACTTTATTGTTGTAAGGAGCTTATTTTCAAGGAATAGCCAACATATTGCCATAAAGCAGAATGAAATCCTCTAAATATACGATACTATCAAATACCTTCCTACTATTTCTTAGGATGTGTATTATCACGTCCCTTAACCTGTTCTCTTTACGCTTTGTAATAGAACGTTTGGGACAAGAGGATTATGGACTTTTCACCGCTGTTGCCAGTTTGGTTTTGATAAGTTCTTGTCTTATTCCTGTGCTCTCACTCTCACTACAAAGATTCTACTCTTTTTATATTGGCCAAAACGATTTAATTGGTTTAAGACAAATATTCTCAGTCAGTGTAAATATTGTTATTATAACCTCACTCGTGGTATTCATTGTTTTAGAAACTATTGGAGAATGGTTTATATGCAATCACATGTCCATTCCTGAAATAAGACAACCTTCTGTGTTAGTTGCATTTCATTTTTCCGTAATATCATTTATTTTTTCACTTTTTCAGATACCATTTTATTCAGCAATTTTCGCAAATGAGGACATGGGTATTTATACGATTATCTCAACAATTGACTGTATATTGAAATTCACCATTGCCTTCACAATAGGATTATTCAACATTGATAAACTTGTTTATTATTCTTTGGGTCTTTGTTTAACGTCATTATCAACAACGTCACTTTATATATTTACGGGTTTGAAAAAATATGAAGAATACAAATATATTCTTGTAAAGGACAAATTATATTATTACAAATTATTATCTTTTTCCATCTGGACTATTCTTAGTTCATTTGCTGGTATGGGGTTGATACAGGGAAGTTCCATCCTGCTAAATATATTTTTTGGTTCCTTAGCCAATGCTGCTTTCGGTGTAGCAAACAACATCTACAATGCTTTTATTACTCTTTCCAATAGTTTATCGTTAGCATTTCGACCTACAATGATTAAACTATATTCCTCAGGAAACCACTTTGAAACAATGGCTCATTTTAATATTTTCAACAAAAGCCTTTTATTTCTTTTCATTATGGTTGCGATTCCCTTCATAATTGAAATGCCAACAATATTAAAATGGTGGCTTGGTTACAATAATCCCCTTACTACATCATATTGTAGATTCTTTGTATTATATACGATTTGTTTTGTACTTCACAATCCCATTACTACAATAATTCAAGCATCAGGTTCAATAAAGAAATACACTTTATACTGTGACCTAATTATAATATTGCATGTTCCAATATCATGGATTATGTTCCAATTAGGCTTGCCTTCGTATTTCTTGTTTATTTCAATTATCGGGGTATGTGCATTAGCACATATCAATAGAATTATTTGTATAAGAAGGGTCTATGCTCTTTTTTCAACAAGAGATTATGTTTATCGTTTTCTTGTTCCATATACTATTATTACTTCTATTACAGTTGCAATTTCCTATATTGTTCATACTTTAGTTAGTAGTGATGTTTTGCGTTTATTTACTGTTTCAATAACAAATACAACTGTGTTAATAGCATTGGTTTATTATCTTGGAACAAATATGGAAGAACGAGAAGCTATCAATAAATTGGCGTCTAACATAAGAAGAAGGAGGACAAAATGACACCATATATCATTTTATTTTTATTTTTGATATCAATAATCTTAGTATTACTCGAACAATATTTCGAGAAATACAAGACCATTATTTACTTATTCCTTGGTTTTATTCTCATAATAACTGCTGGACTAAGAGAGGTTGGCGTTGACCCCGACTCTATCAATTATGAGCAGTCTTTCATTAATTATGACAAGGCAGACATGTCGGACAATATCGAGCTTTCCTATATTTACCTATCAACTTTCGTACATTTATTCTCCAATGATGTGCATTTTCTTTTCCTAATATTTGCATTTATTGGCGTAAGTATAAAGATGTTAGCTTTTAAAAGAATGTCTGAATTGATATTCTTGCCTATGATGGTATATATATCCTACTATTTTACTGCACACGAATGTATGCAGATAAGGACAGGTGTATTATCTGGAATCTATTTACTCATCGTCAAAATGTTGGCTGATAATGAGAAAAAAAAGGCGTTATTTCTTTTGATGATTGGTGTTTTCTTCCATGTTTCAGCATTACTAATACTCCCGTTTTTTTTACTTTCAAACAAGAAAATTACTTTTAGAATGAAGATTTTCTGGGCTTCACTGATTCCATTGGCTTATGCCTTTGCTTTAGCGGGTTTTTCAATACTATTCAATGTTTTGGACCTTCCAATTATTGGTAATAAATTGGAATTATATCAAAAGGCAAATGAAATCGGCAAATCTGTTGGCTACATAAACATATTTGCTCCTCGTGATATACTATCCATTTTTATTTTCTACTATCTGCTTTTTTTCCATGACACAATATGCCAAAGAAACATATATTTCCCATTAATGATAAAAATATTAGCAATTGGATTGTTTATATATGTAGCATTCTCTTTTTTCCCAGTCTTGGCTCAAAGAACGTATATGTTGTATAATACAGTATCAATACTACTGATTAGCAATATATACTATACGATAAGACCTAAATGGGCATCAATAATTGTTGTCGCATTTATATCATTCATATATTTAAATTATTCATTGGCATTCTATGAATTTTATCTAATTTGGAAAGTATAATATGATAAAGCGTATGAGAGAATTAGTAAAGTTATCAGTATTCTTGCTTGGAAAAATAATTTCAAGCATTACAGGAAATATTACAATTGGAACAAATAGGATGTTCTCACTCTTTTACACAGGATATATTTCAAGGCGATTTAAGTCAATTGGCAAAGGCTCAGTAATAAATTACAAGCCATTACAACTTCATGGTCTCAAGTTTGTGGAGATTGGATATAAAACAATAATAAAAAGTGGTGTACAATTAACTGCATGGAAAACAACGACACAAACAACTCCACTCATTTCAATTGGAAATGGGTGTCTAATTCGCGAGAATGCTCATATTACAGCAATAAATGAAATAATAATAGGAGACCACCTACTCACAGGAACAAATATTGTAATTAGTGATAATTCACATGGCAAAACCGATTTTGAAGACTTATCACTGCCGCCAACCCAAAGAACACTACACTCCAAAGGTGGAATACGGATTGGCAATAATGTTTGGATAGGAAGCCATGCATGTGTCTTATCAGGAGTTACCATTGGAGACGGAGCTGTTATTGGAGCAAATTCAGTCGTAACAAGTAACATAGAGCCATACTCTGTAGCTGTTGGAGTACCTGCAAAAGTCATAAAAAGAAATACAAAGTGAATATGAAAACAAGAATCATTGCATTATATCTTCCGCAATTCCACCCTATTCCAGAAAACGATTTGTGGTGGGGTAAAGGATTTACAGAATGGACGAATGTCAAAAATGCAAAACCTTTATTCAGAGGACATAACCAACCACGCATTCCTTCGGAATTAGGTTATTACGACCTTAGAGATGCCAATGTCAGGATAAAACAGGCAGAAATGGCAGAAGAGGCTGGAATTGAAGGTTTCTGCTATTACCACTATTGGTTTGGAGGAAAGCAATTGCTCGAACTACCATTTAATGAGGTAGTAAAAACAGGCAAACCAAATTATCCATTCTGTTTGTGTTGGGCAAACCATACATGGAGTAATAAGACCTGGCAGAGGAAATCAGCTTTTCAGAAAAAATCCATACTCATAGAGCAGGTATATCCCGGGTATGAGGATGACGTAAATCACTTTATGTCGCTCCTTGAAGCTTTCAGAGACACACGATATATAAAAGTCGATGGTAGG
>SAMEA3663038__coassemble_715_pt1 | contig 10374 bp, 7 predicted proteins | sample SAMEA3663038__metabat2_low_PE_036 | metagenome-assembled genome bin SAMEA3663038 (sample SAMEA3663038) | pig gut metagenome | biome: pig gut; feature: pig-associated habitat; material: faeces | place: France | collected 2012 | reverse complement strand
CTTTTTCCCTTCCTTCTCGTCCATTGCTTCTTCACTGTCGTCTGTTGCCGAATGGTTGGAAGCATGGAAGGAAATCTGATCTTCGCCCAGTGAGATGCGTATGGCGTGTTTCAGCTCGCGGCTTGCCGCCATAAGATGGTCGCGGAAGGGCTCGCTGTCGCTGAACCATGCCGACACCTTGCGGGTGAACTCTCCTGAGGCAAGGGCTTGGGGGGTGAACTCAGGAAACCTCATGAGGTCGCGCTTTTCCAAGGGGGAATACACCGTGCGCGGAAAAGTGGCGAAGACATAGGCTACGGTGGCGAAAGCCAGTGCCATGATGAATATGTAAAGTCTGTTCATAGCGGGTCAGAATCGGGTGTAGATGAATGCGTTATTGGTGGCTCCCACCAGCAGTGCTATGCTTGCGCCGAGGGCAGCCAAGGAGAAGACGGTGCGGGAACAAAACACCACAAGGCCGTAAGCCAAAGAGCCTTCGTGCAGTGTTTTCCTTGCAAGTTCAGCGGCCCATCGGCGGAGAGGCATGCAGAACATCAGGGCTACGGCCCAAAGCCAGAAGTTGTCTGTCAGTGTTGCCATTGCCACGAAATCCATCGACTCTGCCGAGCCGCCGAGGAAGGCTGTGAAGAAGAGGCGCAGGGAATGGAAATCGTCGAAATAGAATATCCCCCACCCTGCCACAACAACCAACAGGCTATAGACATGCAGCAGTGGAGTGAGCCGCTGGAGGAAGCGTGAGCGCAGGAGGGTGTGTTTCTCCACCATTACTATCACGCCGAAATACACTCCCCAGATGATGAAGTTCCAGCTTGCGCCGTGCCACATTCCGGTGAGAAACCAGACTGTCATGATGTTCCACGCCTGATGTCGGCGGTTGCCGCCCATGGGGATATAGACATAGTCGCGGAAGAAGCTGCCGAGCGAGATGTGCCAGCGCCGCCAGAAGTCGGTGATGGAGAGGCAGCAATAGGGATGGTTGAAATTCTCCTTGAAGTGAAAGCCAAGACAACGGCCTATGCCTATTGCCATGTCGGAATAGCCTGAGAAGTCGTAGTAGATCTGCAACGTGAAGGCGGTGATGCCTATCCAGGCACCGGCGGTGGTGAGGTCGTCAAGTCCGTTGGCAAGCAGCTGGTCGGATATTTCCGACAGTTGGTTGGCAAGCACCACTTTCTTTGCCAAGCCGATGATGAACCGTTGTATGCCCTCTGCCACGTCGTCGGTGGACACTTGGCGGTTGGATATCTCGTCAGCCACGGTGCCGTAGCGCACTATAGGGCCTGCGATGAGTTGCGGGAACATGGATATGTAGAGCAAAAGCCCAGTGAACCTCCGCTGCACGGGCGACTCGCGGCGATAGACATCGACGAGATAGGAAATGGACTGGAAGGTGTAGAAACTGATGCCGATGGGCAACGAGATTTTCGGCACGGGCACCGGGATTCCCCAGTCGCAAAGTGTTGTGGCAAAGAAACCGAGATACTTGAACGTGGCGAGTATAGCCAAGTTGCACGCCACTCCAATGCCGAGGGCGAGTTTCCGGTGGCGTCGGGCTTTGTCTATGGCAAGTCCCATCAGGTAGTTCACAACCACACAGGCAAGCATCAGCAGCACATAGGTGGGCTCTCCCCAGGCATAGAACACCAAGGAGAAGAACACCAACGTGAGATTCTTTATCGTGTTGCCCTTTTCCACTGCCGCAGCCGTGAGATAGCAGACGACGAATATTGGCAGGAAGGCAAAAAGGAAAAACAAGTCTGAAAAAACCATGCCGTGTATTCTCTAATGTCGTGCAAAAGTACACATTATTTTCCAAAAGAGCGGTGTTCTCAGTAAAAAATGTTAATAAAACGATGGAAAACAGACACTTTATTAAGTGTTTTGCCATAAAAGCCGTATCTTTACACCCAAAAAAACTAAGCTTATCTTATGCAGAACAAGTGGTTGTTCACCACAATATTGGTGCTCCTTGCCCTACAGAGCGTCTTCGGCAACGTGGATGTTCGCCTTTTTGCGTTTCCCGTTGGCCTTCTGTTGGGAATGGCTACTGTAGTCGTCCCCTTTGTTGTGGAGAGGACTGTCGGCGACAAGGCTTTTGTAAAGGCTTTCCGTTCGCCACGGATGGCTTGCCAGCTGCTTGCCGTGACAGCCTTGTGGAGTGTCGTTGGAGGCTCGCTGCCCCAAGGCGCAGAGGCAACAGGCGGAGCCATGCTGTTTCTACGCCGTCTCGGTTTTCTCGACTTCACCACGTCGTTGCCTTTTGTGGCGTTGCTCGTCACGCTGTTGCTTCATCTTGCCCTCGTGGTGTTCCACAGGCTTCGAACGTTCAAGCCAAAGCGCGACGCGGCTTTCCTGCTCATTCATTTCGGTTTGTGGCTCGCTCTTTTCAGTGGTATCTTTGGAGCGGCAGACTCCGTGGAGTTGCGTTGTGCAGTGGTTAAGGACAGTGCCACTCGGACAGCATACGACAGCAACGGAAGGGTGACAATGTTGCCATACAGTCTTCAACTGCGTGACTTCAAAATAGACACCAATCCCGCAGACGGTTCGCCAGTGCAGTATTCCGCCACGGTGCTCTTGGACAGTGTTCCTGTCGGTCTTGCCGTAAACAGTCCCTATTCCATCAGCCTTTGCGAGGATCTCTATCTTATGAGTTTCGACACCATCGGCCCTTCCGCTGCCGACTATTACTGCATCTTGCAGATATCGCGCCAGCCAAGCAAATATCCCATGCTCGCCGGACTTGTCCTCCTGCTTGTTGGGGCTGGAGCGAGGATGAAGAGATTGAAAAATTGAAGGATTGAAAAATGACTTGGGAAATATTTTTGCCCTTTGCCCTTGTCTCACTCGTCTTATGGACAGCAGGCGCAGTGTTGGCTGCGTGGAGACGCAAGGGAGTTAGCCGTGCGAGTGTGATTCTCACGGCTTGTGGTATTGTTGTCTATGCCGTCTTCATCGGAGGACTATGGATAAGCCTTAATCGTCCGCCATTGCGCACGCTTGGCGAGACTCGTCTGTGGTACTCGTTGTTTATGATTCTCTCTGGCTGGATAGTCTATTGCCGTTGGCACTACAGGCTCATTCCCGTCTTCTCGCTCGTTGTTGCCACGGTATTCATAGTGATAAACATCGTTCATCCGGAGATACACGACCAGTCGCTTATGCCAGCCTTGCAAAGCCTTTGGTTTGTACCTCATGTCACGGTCTATATGTTCTCCTACAGTCTTTTCGGCTGTGCTTTCCTCCTTGCCGTGGCAGGACTTTGGCGACATAGTGCCGACTATCTGCCATCCACCGACCGCCTTGTGGCAATAGGCATGGCGTTTCTCACCTTCGGCATGCTTTTGGGCTGCTTCTGGGCAAAGCAGGCTTGGGGCAGCTATTGGAGTTGGGACCCAAAGGAGACATGGGCAGCGGCAACATGGTGTGCCTATCTCGTCTATACCCACCGCAGACTTTGTTGCCACCGCACCAACCAATCCGCAATTTCCTATGTCTGGCTAATAGTGGGCTTTGCCCTTTTGCAAATGTGTTGGTACGGTGTCAACTATCTCCCATCAGCGCAAGGGAGTATGCATAGTTACAAGTAAACGAGTTGACAAGTTTTTCGAGTTGACAAGTAAACGAGTTGACAAGTTGACGAGTCATTACACTTGTAGCAGTTTTTCGCATAGACTATCGACGTTTACTTGTCAACTCGTCAACTAAGAGTATCAACTTGTCAACTAAGAGTATCAACTTGTCAACTCGTCAACTTGTCAACTATTCCACCACTCTCTCAAACTTGTCTTTCGATGCCTTGCAGAGTGGGCAGCGGTAGTCTTCCGGCAGGTTGCCCTCAGCTTCCACGATGTGACCGCATACGATACACTGGTAACGGTGCTTAGTGGTGTCGGTGGATGGAGCAGGTTTCTCCTCCTTTGGCTTCACGTCCTCGGCAACGTAAGTAGGAGCGTTCTTCGGAGCTTTGCCCTTGATCACACGGTGATAGTAGTCGTAGGTCATTGGAGTTCCCTCGCCAGCCACTGTATCTACAAGACGTGCGAGAACCACTACGTGAGTCTCGTTATCCACGAAGTTCAGTGCGTCGAGAATAAGTCTGCCCACGAATTTTCCTTTCACAAGAGGTGCTCCCTCCACGGTGTCGTAGCCATAGTCCTCATATTTGTCGGCATCGCGGCTCGAACGGAATCCGAATCCGCCAATCACTGTTGCGTCAGAGTCTTCGGCAAGGATAGAGAGCGAGAAGCGCTTCGTCTTGCGTATTGCCTCAAGAGTGTAGTTGTTTTTGTTGAGCGAGATGGCGAGAATAGGGTTCTGGCTTGTCACCTGGAAACAAGTGTTGATGATGCAGCCAACAGGGCGCTCACCGTCGAAAGCTCCCACGACATATAGTCCATAGGTCAGCTTGAAAAGTACTGTAATGTCCATTGTGTAGTTTATTTAAAGTTTTTGTTTCTTCTGCAAAAGTAATCATTTTATTCGTTTCCCACAAATAGATGGCATCTTTTTTTGAATAAAAAATATCTATACAGGGTCCACGTCGAAGTAGAGAGTCAGTGTGGCGAAGCGTTTGTCGGCGAGCATTGAGTTGCGTGCATGGATGAGGTATTGGCGCACTCTCCCCATCTCCATGCCGTTCTCCATCTTAAGCATAATCATTCTTATGTTAAGCGTCTTTACTTTTCCCACATCGGGCTTAGTTGGTCCTTGCACTCTGTCGCCAAACCACTGCGTAAGCCAGTTGGCAAGTTGTGCTGCGGCAATATCCACCAAGTCGTTGCGGGTGTGTTTTATGTATATATATATAAGGTGGTAGAACGGAGGATAGTGGAACTGCAGGCGCTCGGCGAGCTGATCATTGTAGAGTCCCTCGTAGTCGCCCCGCACCACCTGACCTATCACGGGCAGCTGTGGCGAGTGAGTCTGCAGTATCACAAGTCCACGTTTCCCGCGCCTTCCGGCACGTCCGCTCACCTGTGCCATCATCATAAAGGCATGTTCGTAGGCGCGGAAGTCGGGATAGTTGAGCATGTTGTCGGCATTCAGTATTCCCACCACGCTAACCTTGTCGAAGTCGAGTCCCTTTGTCACCATCTGTGTTCCTATCAGTATATTGGTTCTTCCAGTGGAGAAGTCGCGGATTATTCGCTCGTAAGCATTGCGTGTACGTGTGGTGTCGAGGTCCATACGGGCAACATGTGCCTCGGGGAATGCCTCACGCAGTGCGTCCTCAATGCGCTCCGTGCCACTTCCCTTGGGGCGTAGCTCCTTGCATCCACAGGCAGGACACTCGTCGGGCACGGAGTAGGTCATTCCGCAATAGTGACATGCCAGTTGATTGGTGGTACGATGGAGTGTGAGACTAACGTCGCAGTGGTTGCAGTGTGGCACCCAACCACATTGCCTACACTCTATCATAGGCGAATAGCCACGCCGGTTTTGGAATATTATAGCTTGCTCGCCTCTCTCCAAAGCCTCGCGCACCTTGCAGAGCAACAGTGGAGAGAACATCCCCACCATCATCTTGCGGCGTTTCAGATCCTTTATGTCAACCACCTCTATCTCAGGCATCTCCACTCCGGTGTATCTTGTGGTTAGTCTTACAATGCCGTATTTCCCCGTCAGGGCGTTGCGATATGTCTCTATGCTTGGTGTAGCTGTGCCAAGCAATGTCTTTGCCCCAACCATCTGTGCGAGCACGAGAGCTACGCTGCGGGCATGGTAGCGGGGTGCTGGGTCTTGCTGTTTGTAGCTCGTCTCATGCTCTTCGTCTATTATTACGAGTCCAAGTCGCTTGAAAGGCAGCATTACTGCCGAACGGGCACCGAGAATCACTTCGTAAGGCGAGTCGGAAAGTTGTTTCTGCCATATCTCCACGCGTTCCGCATCGGAGTATTTCGAGTGGTAGATGCCCAACCTGCGGCCGAACACCTTTTTCAGCCTCGTCATTATCTGCACGGTAAGGGCTATCTCGGGCAACAGGTAAAGCACCTGTCGTCCATGGTCTATTTCCTGTTGTATGAGGTGGATGTATATTTCCGTTTTTCCGCTCGATGTCACGCCATGCAACAGTACGACGTTCTTCATTGTCATCTGTCGCAATATCTCGCTGTATGCCGTTCGCTGTGCCTCGCTTAGTGGCTGTATGCGCTCAGGATGTGGCTCTCCGCCGTCGTTAAGTCTCCCTACTTCCTTCTCGTAGGTTATGAGTAGCCCGCGCTTTATTAATGAGTTTACAGTAGTCAGTGTCTGTGCCGAGGCATTGAGGAGTTCGTCGCGAGTTATCTCAACTGTCTGCTCCTTTGCAGTTTCACCCTCTATGCTGTCCCAGTGCGACATTTGCAGGAAACAAGTGAACGCGTCAAGTTGCTTGTTTGCCCTTTTCAGCATGTTCAATGCTATGTGCATAGATGCCTCGCTCCTGAACGCGGGAGCAAGGTCAACATATGTTTCCATCGATGGTTTGTAACCGTCCTCCGACTTCATTCCTGATGGTAGGGCTGCCTTGTAAATGTCGCCCATTGCCGCAATATAGTATTTTGCAATCCACTGCCATAGTCTCATCTGCATCTCTCCGACAACAGGTCGTTGGTCGAGTCGCATAGTCAATGGCTTCACGCTATATCCCTGTGGCTCGTTGTCGTGCAGTCTTGCCACCAGCCCCACATAGGTTTTCGATTTCCCGAAAGGTACTACCACACGGCATCCCACCAGTTCCTCCGTCTGTATAGAGTCTGGCACTTTGTAGGTGAAAAAGCCTTCTAACGGCAGTGGCAGTATTACATCGGCGTATCTCATCTTGTATAGATTTTCGTGCAAAGGTAGTGCAAATCGAAGACAATACAAAATAAAAGTCCCAAAACTTTTATTTTTATTGTTGAGATGCAGCCTACCTTATAAAAAAGGCTGTGCAATTTCTTTTCCGCCTTTGTTTCTTTTTTCTATACAATAATCTTTGTCTTGTGATAATACTCACGAAATTCCGTTGGGGCGCACCCTTTTTTCCTTTTGAATACACGGTTGAAGTTGCTGAGGTTGTTGTAGCCACAAAGGTAGCAGATGTCGGCAATGCTCTTGTTCGTATCTACGAGCATGCGTGCGGCGTAGCCCAGTCGTATGTCGATGATGTAGTCGCTTACGGTACGTCCGGTATGTAGTTTGAAGAAACGGCTGAAGGCTGTCTCGCTCATGCATGCAAGGTCGGAGAGAGTCTTTAGTTTCAGGTCGCGCATATAATTTGAGTTTATGTAGTTTTTTACTTTCAGTATGCGCGAACTGTCTTCCTCAATCACCACCTTGGCATAGCTTGTGGTGGCGAGAGTGCGTGCTCCCTCACAGTTGGAGAGCACGTTGAGGATTTCGAGGAACTTTATGAATGCCATGAAACCATCGGAGATGGAACTGAGTTCCTGAAGTTGGTTATAGACCTTCATAATGGCGTCCATAGGGAATACAAGTCCCTTACGGGCTTGATTGAGCATATTGTAGATTTGTTTGAAAGGATTTTTGCTTAAAAGGCTGTCGCTCGACAGGTCGAAACGGAACTGCACGGTGATTTCGTGTATGTCCTCGCTCCGACATTCGTTTTGCATCCAGACGTGCTCAAGTTCAAGGCTGGTGATGAGCACGAGGTCGTACTCGCCGATAACCTCACTGCTGTCGCCAACGATGCGTCGCACACCTGCCGCATGCTCCACAAAGTTGAGTTCAAACACCTGGTGATTGTGTATTGGATAGGTGAACTCTTTTTTGTGGCGGTCGGCAATGTAGAGCACATCGTTCTCGCGCAGAGGGGTTATCTCGTGGAGCACGTGGTCATAGGTAGAATTAGGTTTCATCAGTTTTTAAATTTGAAGTTAGAAGTTTCTATTGCATTTCTAATGTATCATACTTCGTTTCTTTCTATAATTTCCAAACACATACGCCCATTGTGGTATGGACACTTCCAAAAGCCTGCCTTGTCGTCGGTGGTGTTGAGACTGCCATCGGCATGGCGACTCCAATACCACTCGCCATGCTCGTTGTCGATGAGGTTGTCCTTGATGTACTGCCAGCAGCGCACGGACTTTTCGAGTGCAGATGAGTCGGCAAAGTACTGATATACATTGTAGAATCCTACTACAGCTTCTGCCTGTACCCACCAGTGCAGGTCGTCGTCAATATGCCCAGTGCCGACATTTGCCTCATGCACCATCGAACCGTCGGAGTTAAGTCCCTTTTCCGAAGCCTTGGCAACAAGCTGCACTATTGGCTCCACCTTTGCCAGCACCTCTTTATCGCCAAGCACGAGAGCCGCCTCGTGCATAAGCCATGAGCACTCAATGTCGTGGCCATAACTCTCCAGATGCCCAGCCCCTCGTGTCCAGTCGTTCTCGAAGAAGAGGTCGAGATGATGGGTCTCAGGGTTGAGTATCTTGTCGGTAAAGATGTTGATGAGGTTTCTCAGTGCCCGTTCCAGTCTGGTGTCTTTCCATATACGGAACAGGTTGGTATAAGGCTCTATGATGTGAAGGTGAGTGTTTTGCGACTTGGGAAAGTTGGCGTCGAAGTCGGAGAGGCGCATATCTTCTATCTTGCCCCACTCGCGTGTGGCAGCCTCGACATATCCATTATACACCACATCGAGCGAGTGTTCTTCTATACATTCGAAGAGACGGATGGCATAGTCGAGTGCCTCCTTGTCCTTAGTGGCACGTGCGTACTCGCTCATTCCGTATATCATGAAGCCAATGGCATAGAACTGTTTCTTTGTGTCCTTTGGCTTTCCGTTGCAGTCGAGCGACCAATATGTGCCGCCGTATTCCTGGTCGTAGAAGTGCTTAATGATGTAGTCCTTGGCACGAGTGGCAGCCTCAAGATACTCAGGACGTCCCAGTACGCGGTATGCTGCCGAGAAAGTCCAGAGTATTCTTGCGTTCAGTATAGCTCCCTTCTCTGCATCGGCATGTAGCTGGTTGTTGCCATCGATGCGGCCGTAAAAACCGCCGCGCTCGATGTCAACCATTTTGTTTAACCAGAAGGGTAAGATGTTTTCCGTCAGTTCGGAATGCACCTCTTGGGTTAGTTGCTTCGGTGTCATTATTGTTTCGATGTTATGTTCGGTTGCTTATGCTTGTCCTCTGGTCTTCTTCAACTGATTTGCAATGTGCTCTACCTCGTCGGTGGTCAGCTGGTAGTAGTTGACGCAGATGATGCTGATGAGGGCTACGCACGAGGGAGCGAAGGTCATGAGATACCAAAGGTAAGTGGTAACGGATTCAGGCTGGGTCACGGCGACGCCGTTTTGTGGCTGCACATAGCCCACGATGGCGAGGAGCCACATCACCGATGCTCCACCGAGAGCACCGCCGAACTTCTGCGCCATTGAGGCACTGGAGAAGATGAGACCTGTGGATGCTGTGTTGAACTTCAGCTCGGCGTAGTCGGAAACGTCGGCATACATACTCCATATAAGTGGTGATACGATACCTGTGAAGATAGATATGACAATCTGCAGGATCATCATTCCCCAAAGTCCGGCAACGGAGTCGGCAGGCATGAAGAAGAACAGCACACTGAAAACTGCAAGTGCGATGTTTGAGTAGATGAAGGTCGATTTCTTTCCCAATTTCTTTGAAATAGGCACGGTGAGTGCCACACCTATCATGTTGCACACCTCACCCACACTGAGGAATAGTCCTGCATAGAACAGGATCGACAAGCCGAAGAAAGGCAGGCTGACATCGCCGTCCACACAGATGATGTAGGTGAAGAAGTAAGCCACCACAGAACCGCGGATGGTGTTGAAGAGGTTGCTGCAGAGGGCTGCGCCGATGAGCACCCACCATGGGCGGTTCTTAAGGAGTGATGAGAAGTCGCTTCCCACGCTCACTTTGCTCGTGCTCTTGATGTGCTCGCGTGTTAGCGAGAAGCAGAGGATAAAGAGAATGAAGCAAGCAGCTGCTATCGCCACCATGGCGAACTGTGTGCCGGTAGCCTTAGATCCGCCTAAAGAAGAGGTAAAGTAGTTGCACAGTGGTTCCCATGCCGACAGGGCTATGAACGATCCTCCGTAGGCGAAGAACATTCGGAAAGAGGAGAACACTGTCTTCTCGTTGGTGTCGGCGGTCATCACGCCGAGCATAGAACCGTAAGGTACATTGATTCCAGTATATACGGTCATCATGAGGATATAGGTGACGTATGCCCATATAAGCTTTGCGGCATATCCCCAATCGGGAGTGGTGAACAACAGTATTCCGCACAAGGAGAAAGGAACAGCCATCCACAAAAGGTATGGGCGGTATTTTCCCCAACGTGTCTTTGTACGGTCGGCGATGATTCCCATCATAGGCTCGCTCACCCCGTCCCATATACGTGTCACAAGCATGA
>SAMEA3663038__coassemble_712_pt1 | contig 10382 bp, 9 predicted proteins | sample SAMEA3663038__metabat2_low_PE_036 | metagenome-assembled genome bin SAMEA3663038 (sample SAMEA3663038) | pig gut metagenome | biome: pig gut; feature: pig-associated habitat; material: faeces | place: France | collected 2012 | reverse complement strand
AGCGAGCTGGGAGTGAGATTTGAGTATGCTGAGCAGCCATCGCCCGACGGACTTGCCCAGGCATTCATCATTGGAGAGGAATTCATCGGTAAGGATGCCGTGTGTCTTGTACTCGGCGACAACATTTTCTATGGTGGAGGTTTTACGGGCATGCTAAAAGAAAGCGTGAGAAATGCGGAGGCTCACAATCTCGCCACCGTCTTTGGCTACTACGTCAACGACCCTGAGCGATATGGTGTGGCTGAATTTGACGAAAGCGGAAAATGCCTGAGCATTGAGGAGAAACCAGAGAAGCCGAAATCCAACTATGCCGTAGTGGGCCTCTATTTCTACCCCAACAGTGTTGTGGAAGTGGCAAAGAACATAAAGCCAAGTGCTCGCGGCGAGTTGGAAATAACCACTGTAAACCAGACATATCTTAATAATGAAGCTCTGAAGGTGTTGCCACTGCAACGCGGCTTCGCTTGGTTGGACACCGGCACACACGACAGCCTCAGCGAGGCAAGCACTTTCATTGAGGTGATAGAAAAGCGCCAAGGATTAAAAGTGGCTTGTCTGGAAGAAATTGCATACAAGCGCGGTTGGATATCACTCGAACAACTGCACGAGCTTGCCAAACCAATGTCAAAAAACGGTTACGGACAATATCTACTGAATGTAAAATGAAGAATGTTTTTAAAGTGAAGAGTGAAGAGTTATGATTACTGAACTGCACAGTGTGCATGACTTGAAGGTAATCACAACTCTTCATTCTTCACTCTTCTTTATTTAGTTTATCTTCAGGAATCTTGAGAAACCAGTCATGTCGAAGACCTTCTTTATCTGAGGCTTCACACCTGTCAGTTTCATCTCTCCCTTATTTGCCGTAACCATCTTCTGCGCTTTCAGAATCACACGCAGACCGCTACTGCTGATATAGTCAAGCTCTGAGCAGTCGAAAACTACGTTTACTCCCGACTCGGTGATTACAGGATTTATCTCACGTTCAAAATCACCTGCATTGATGGTGTCGATACGGGCACCTGTCTTGATGAGAACCTCGTTCCCATTTCTTACAATTTCTGCCATTGTTTTTCTCCTTATTAGTTTATTATTTTTTTATTTTATTACTTTCTTAAGCGTCAGCACATTCTGGACATCAACGCGCTGATAGGTCACCTCGTCCATAATGTTCTTCACTATGTATATTCCAAGACCACCTATTTGTCTGTCCTCCGCCGACAATGTCACATCAGCTTCCTCAACCTTTGTCGGGTCAAACGCCTTACCCTTGTCGGTAATGGTGAACACCAACGAATCGTTGAGCGAAACTGCAGAGATGCTCACCGTCCCAACCTTGTCTTTGGGATAGGCATAAAGGATGACATTAGACACCACTTCCTCGAGAGCGAGATTGAGATTCATCTCCAACTCTGGATCGAGATTCAGTTCGGCAGCCACCTCTTCAACGAGAGCGGCAATTTTGTCAAGTTCCTCCACCTCGTTTTTGATTTCGATTTCCTTGTTCATATCTACAGGCTTTTTTATTGTTGTTTTTAACTTTTATCCCTAATGCTGTCATGGTGAATTTCGTCACCATTACTTCACACGTCATTATATATATAATAATGTGTCATCAGATCTGTCTCTTTGCCATCTTGTAGAACAGCCCCTTGCGTTGCATCAGCTGTTCGTAGTTTCCTTCCTCCACTATTGCCCCCTTGTCGAGCACAATAATACGGTTGCAGTTTCGTATGGTGCTAAGTCGGTGGGCGACGACTATTCTGGTGCAATCGAGCTTATCAAGATGTTCCGCCACAAGTTTCTGACTAAGGTTGTCGAGAGCACTTGTCGCTTCGTCAAAGAGCAGAATCGACGGATTGGAAATTAGAGCACGTGCAATGAGAATGCGTTGTTTCTGGCCTCCACTGAAACCGTTGTTTCCCTCGCTCACTATCGTTTGCATCTGCATTGGCATCTGTCTGATGTCGTCTGCTATGCCTGCCAGTTCCGCTGCTCTCCATGCGTCGTCCATGCTACTGTTGGGCGATGTGATGGTGATGTTGCTGAAGATGTCGCCGGAGAAAAGGCTTCCGTTCTGCAGACAGGTGCCTATCAGTCGGCGCAAACTTGTCTTGTCGCATTTCGAAAGGTCGTAGTTGTCGTAGAACACACCACCTGCCTGCGGATGCTCAAAGCCCAGAAGCAGTCGTAGCAACGTGCTCTTTCCACAACCCGACGGTCCTACAATTGCCACATAGTCGCCGGCATTAATCTTTAGGTTGAAATGTCTGAACAGCCAGTTACTCTCATCACCATAGCGGAACGAGAGGTCGCTAATCTCAATGTTTCCACTCAGATACTGAACCTGTGGCGCATCGGGCTGCAGCTCCGGCACATTGGACAGCACTGGCGCAGCTATTTTCAGAAGTGGCGTTATCTTTGCAAGGTCTGGAATGGTGGCTGACATGGAAGACAGTGCCGAGGCTATCATTCCGTAGGCAACGCTGAAAGCGATGAAGTCAGACACTCCCACATTATATTCCACGGCATACCAGTAAAGCACTGCTATACTTCCCATTTGGCAAAGGGCTATAAGTGCCGGCATCATCTTAACAGATATGGGAGGATTGTAGCTTATGTGGGCACAGTGGCGATAGAGGTCGAGCCATTTTGTAAAAGCTCTTTTCTCCGAACCGGTAAGCTTTATTTTCTGTATTCCGGAAAACAGGTCGTACTCCATACCATCGAGTACCGACTTATGGTCGGCAAACTCTTTTTCCTCATTATGCATCTGCACAAAATAGACAATGAGCAATACAGTATGCACCGAGAGCACAATAAGCGACGGAACAAGCAACTCCTTTGCATACACAATAATCTGAAACACATAAACTATGGCAAAGAGCAAAGTGAACAAAGCTCCTCGAAGGGCTTCATTGGCAAAGGCATTCAGGCGGCTGATAGACGACACGCGGTTTGTTATCTCGCCCGACGAGTATTTCCAGAAGAAATCTGTGTCGAGAGTGAAAATTCGCGCCATAAAGGCCGTCTGCATGTGCATCTGCAAAATGTCCTTTGCCCGATAGATAAGCTTGTTTCTCATCACTTCTATCAATGCGCTTCCTACAACGACTCCACTAAACAATGCGGCTATAGGGTAAAGGTCCGAAAGGATTCCGTTAGGTATTACGTTGTTGAATATCTGTTTGTTGATGAATGGGATGAACATACCAAAAAGGCTCACTACAAACGCTGCCAACAACAGGGCAAAAACAGCGGAAGTGGGCAAAACACTTGCAACAAACTTCAACAAGTCCCTTTTAGTCAGCGACTTTGGTGGCAGTGACGGATAAAATGCCAAAGCATCACGCTTCACATTCTTCATCAGTTCGGTATTGACACGACGTACATTCCCTTCGGAATCGATACACTTATAGCCAAAATGCCACTTTGCCGGAAGAAAAAGAAGCATGTTGCCTTCATTGTCCTGCCCCAACTTCGGACCAACAGTCGTCTGCCACCACTTACCGTCAAATTGTATTCGATGCTGCATTATTCCTACAGGCCGCAAAATGCGCTCAAGTTGCTCGTCGGGGGTAAGCAGACCATCGTCGTCAAGGACATAATCAGTGACCCTCAAGTACTCAAGAAGCATGCAGAGTACATGATTGCCAGAGTTTTTTATCGACCCTTGGTCAACATTAAACCCCATATCCTTGGCGGTGTCACCGAAAACCTCCCTCAACGAGGCGGTCTCGCGCTCACGCCTTTTGTTTATCTGATCGTCAAATAACATTTCAACTTTCTTTATTCTGTAAGCCACGAATCGTCATCACAATTCATAAGTTGCCTGTAATGCCCTTCTTGGGCTATCAGTTCGTCGTGCGTGCCACGTTGCACAATGTGTCCCTTATCCATAACGATTATTTCGTCGCAGTCACGCACCGTACTCAGTCTGTGGGCTATTACTATTATCGATGCGCCACATTGGCGTATGCTCTGCATCACTTCGCGCTCCATAACCGTGTCAAGCGCACTTGTCGCCTCGTCAAGAACGAGAATTACCGGCTCACGTGCAAGGGCTGTGGCTATCTCCATTCTCTGTCGTTGGCCACCGGAGAAATTGCCTCCTCCCCTTACCAATTTGGTGTTGAAGCCTCGTGGACGTGAGATTATGTCGTCGCGTATTCCTGCGTCAATGCAAGCCATCGTCATAGTGAAGTCCTCAACAGAATGGTCCCACATTTTCAGGTTCTCCGAAATGGTATCGTTGAAGAGCACCACATTTTGGTCTATCACTGCCACCGAATTGACAAACTCGTCGTGGGTTATCTCGGAGATGTCGCGACCGTCGAAGAGTATCTGTCCGCTCCAAGGAGAGTAAAGTCCGGAAACGAGCTTCGCCACCGTGCTCTTTCCACAACCCGACGCCCCTACGATAGCCACGCTCCGCCCCGGCTGCAGTTTCAGCGAAAAGTCGGTAATCAGCGGATCTGCCGTTGGGGTATAGCCGAATGTCACATTGCGCATTTCCAACTCTCCCCTGAGTTTCATCTGGTCCGGCATCGCCTCGTCGTCACCTATCGGCATTGGCTCGTTTCTTTTCTGCAACGGGTAGGCAAGCACGTCGTCGATGCGCTCCATTTGCGACCTCAGTTCAATCACCGTTGTCGAACCTGTCATAAGTCCCATGGCAGGCTTCATAAACTCTAACATGAATCCCTGAAAAGCCATAAGCATACCAATGCTGAACTCTCCGTTGAGTATCAGTGCCGCTCCAAGTATCAATACAAGGCTGTTGGCAAGGTGACCGAAGACGTATGGCAGGAAGGGTCTCTTCTGCATTGCCACGCCCTGGTTGTGTCGGCGGGCGAAATTGCCTACCCAAAACTCAAAGAAGCTTCGCTCGGCACCTGCCGCCTTTATGCTCTCTATGTTGTCGATACACGACATCGTGATGCCATAGAAACGTCCCTCGCTCTGCTCCTGTGCCCTGCTAAGGTTGTTTCGCAACTCACGCTCTTTGACCACGACATACATGTTCAGTGCCACAACGAGCAATCCCATTATGGTAAGCAGTATGCTGTAGTTTGCCATCAGGAAGACATACAATATGAGCAGTAACACATTTACGGCGTAGGGAGCCAACACCATGACAAGGGTTGTTGTTATTGTCTCGTTCAACGACTGTCGTTGCACTATGTCGCCCACATACCTCTGACTGTAGAATTCTATAGGCAGGTTCAACGCATGCCAAAGAAACCTTGCATTTCCCTTCAGCGACATACTTCCAGCAAAACGCCGTCCATAGACATTGTCGAGCAGCGCAAGGAGAAAATGGAAAAGCACCAATCCGCCCATGGCTAAAAAGAAGGCCGTTGACCACTCATCATTCTTGCCCGTAATAATGCCGTCGAGGAAAACTTGCGAGAACAGAGGGTAGAGCATTCCTACGAAAGCCATCAGTATTCCCATTACGAGAGTGAATACAAATGCGTCCGACACACCCTTTATGTTCTCCTTGATATAATGGAAGATAGAAGTCTTATGACCACTCGGTTTAAAATCGGGTCCAGGCTCGGCAGTGATGGCTATCCCCGTATAAGAGCGACTGAAGTCGCGCATTGGTACTGCCATGCTTCCAAATGACGGGTCGTTGATGAAGGCCATGCCCTTGTTGAAGCCTTTGAAAACAACAAAATGGTTGAAGTTCCAATGTATTATGGCGGGAGCCATTTTCTCCAACGAGTCTATATCGGCTCTCCAGCCGTGAGCGTCCATGCCATAGTTTCTTGCAGCCAAGACGATGTTTCGAGCGTTGCTACCATCGCGCGACACACCACAGTCTGTACGCAGTTGCTCAAGCGAAACCCACTTACCATAATAGGCAAGCAGCATCGAGAGTGCGGCAGCGCCACACTCCACGGTCTCCATCTGCATGATAACCGGTACGTTCTTGACTGTCTTGGATCTCATTTGCTACCCTCTCCTATCAACTCAAAACCTTATAAACATCTTATATACAGGTTTGTGCTCTGTTATTATTTGTACGTTGCAGAACGACATCGAACTAAGCCTTATGTCGCCGCTCTGTGTCCTCGACCATTTCAGCTTTGTTGGGTCTGCCTTGTCTGTATCTACAACAATCCTCACTTCGTAAGCCGTCTCTGACGGGAAAATCATATCAACGAAGTTTCTTATTGACGACTGTTTCCGCGCGTCTTCAATGCTCACGGGGAAAGGATCCACCTTGGTGATGTGACCTAAGATGTAGCCATAGTCCTCACGGTGCAGGTCAACAGGTGTCACCTGTACTTCCTGCCCTGGCTTCAGTTCACGTAAGTCCTTGTATTTCACATACGTTATCAGCTCTTTATTCAAGCTTTTTTTCTTTTCGGGAATAATTTCCGCCAAAGTCTCATGGTCACGGAAGACATAGTCAACCGCCTTGCAGTCAATCACCATGCCTGCAATTTCAGCCTTCACCGTGTCAACCCTGTCATTGCATCTTACCAACAACAGCGGCTTGCCTTTGCCCACCTTTTCTCCTTTTGCCACAAAAAGTTTCTCCACCGATCCTGCCGATTCTGCACTCACCCTATTTGGCGTCTCGTGGGGGAATACCACCGCCACACTTTTGACGTGTTCGGTAAGTGTACCGAAAGCCAACCAGAAACAAACCACTATGCTGCAAATCATCATCGAAAGCAGCAATATATATAAAGGTGGTGTCGTTACACGTATGAAGTCGTTCAACTGACCTGGATTATCCAGCATGTCAAGCGTCTCTTTTCTAAACAGGTTTCTTTTCATACTCATTGCTTTGGCAAACTCACTAATCAAAGTTAGAAAAAATCGTAATACATACCTCAACTTCCGGTTATCTGCGAAAGCTCGTCGAGCGACAACTCACGCAGCCCGCCATTCAGCATGTTCAGAAGGCTTAGAATATCCTTCACCTCGTCGTCGCCGACACGATGACCCTGCGCTTCCAATATGTGTCTTACGCTCTCCTCGTCATGACTGTCCTTAAGGCTGTTCATGACCTCTCGTCCGTATTTCCTTATGATTGAGTCTAACTTCATGATGCAAAAATACAAAATTATTGTGACATAAAAGCCATTGTGACACTTTTTTTTTCATTTATCCACCATTAAAGCCAAAAAAAGCTGCTATTCTTACGAATTGCAGCTTTTTTTGCTATGAAAAACAAAGGTCTCAGACCTTTTTCCTTCTTACTTAACCTTCTCAACGATGGCCTTGAAAGCCTCTGGGTTGTTAACAGCGAGGTCAGCGAGAACCTTACGGTTAATCTCGATACCAGCCTTGCTCAGGGCACCCATCAGACCAGAGTAGTTCATACCCTCTAAACGGGCAGCAGCGTTGATACGCTGAATCCACAGAGCGCGGAAAGTGCGCTTCTTGTTGCGGCGGTCACGATAAGCGTATGTGAGACCCTTCTCCCAGGTATTCTTGGCTACGGTCCAAACATTCTTGCGGGCACCATAGTAGCCGCGAGTAAGCTTTAAAATTCTTTTTCTCTTTGCTCTTGAAGCAACGTGATTTACTGATCTTGGCATAGTTTTCTTACTTTAAAATGTTAGACAATAAGGGATTAACGGAGACACAACAGGTCACGAACCTGCTTCATGTTGCTTCTGTCAACGATTGTGTCGTGAACCAGATTACGCTTTTGCTTCTTTGTCTTCTTAGTCAGAATGTGACTGTGGTAAGCGTGTGCTCTCTTAATCTTACCTGTACCGGTGAAGCGGAATCTCTTCTTCGCTCCGGAATTTGTCTTTACTTTTGGCATTTTTTTAATGTTTTAATTTATTGTTGTTTATTATTATGTGGCAACGCATATACCGGGCGTTACGCACTTTGTCTTCTCGTTATCTCTCGAAGAAATTAAAGAATTAAAGAATTAAAATCCCTTTTAGTCCTTAATGTTCAACTTCTCCTTTGCGGCGGCACTCATCTTGGCATTTGCAAACAGTCCGCCGTTGGCAGGCATGTCAACGTCAGTCTCTTTCTCCTGTGCCTGCTTTGGAGCCTCTTTTTGCTCGTTGGCTTTCTTCTCACGATCGAGAGCCTGTTGGCTCTTCTTTGCCACTCCTGCTTTCTTTGGTGCCAGATATAGGAACATCTTCTTTCCCTCAAGCGACGGCATGTGTTCCACCTTGCCGTATTCCTCAAGATCGTTTGCGAAACGAAGGAGAAGAACCTCGCCCTGCTCCTTGAAGAGAATAGAGCGACCACGGAAGAATACGTATGCACGAACTTTGTTGCCATCCTCAAGGAACTCCTTGGCATGCTTGAGCTTGAACTGGTAGTCGTGCTCGTCGGTCTGTGGTCCGAACCTTATTTCCTTCACCTCCACCTTCACTTGCTTAGCCTTCATCTCCTTGGCGCGCTTCTTCTGCTGGTAGAGGAACTTGGAATAGTCGATGAGACGACAAACAGGGGGATTGGCATTGGGGGATATTTCCACCAAATCAACTCCCTGGTCTCGTGCCATGTCCAATGCCTGGCGTGTAGGAACAACTGTTGAGCCGCCATCTCCTACGATGCGGACTTCACGTACACGTATCTGCTCATTAACACGGTACTGATTCTTTATATTGTCACTCTTCATTCAACTATTTTATGAAAATCGGCTGCAAAGGTACTAATAAAATTGAAGAATGAAGAATGAAGAATGAAGATTTTTATTCTACGTTCCATTATTTTAACGTTTTTTACGTTTAACCATTCAACATTCCCAAGAATTCATCTTCATTCACTATTCTCACACCCAGTTTCTCCGCCTTCTGCAACTTTGCCGGCCCCATGTTGTCGCCTGCGAGAATGAATGATGTCTTTGCGCTTATGGAGCCTGTATTCTTGCCTCCATTCTGCTCTATCATAGCCTTATACTCGTCGCGGCTGTGCTTCTGGAACACACCGCTTATGACTATCGTCTGTCCCTTCAGCAGCTCTGTGTGGCTTGCAAGTTGTTCCTCGCTTAGGCTCATCCTCAGTCCGTAGCCTCTCAGCCGTTCCACTATCGTCTGGTTCTCCGGTGTGTGGAAATAGGTTATCACACTCTTCGCCATCACCTCGCCTATTCCGTCGATGTGTGTCAGTTCGTCGAGAGTGGCATTCTGTAGTGCGTCGATGTTCTTGAAATGGCGTGCAAGGAGCTTCGCCGACGTCTCTCCCACAAGCCTAATGCCAAGGGCGAACACCACACGCTCGAATGGCACTTCCTTCGATGCGGCTATTCCGTCAACAATCTTGCGTGCCGACTTCTCACGGCTTCCGTCGCCGTTTATCTGCTGCACGTCGATGTCGTAGAGGTCTGCCACATTTCTTATCAGTCCACGGCGGTAGTAGTCATCCACGGTTTCCGGACCGAGCGAGTCGATGTTCATCGCCTTTCTGGAGATGAAATGCTCTATGCGGCCTTTTATCTGCGGCGGACATCCTGCGTCGTTGGGACAGTAGTGCGCCGCCTCGCCTTCATAGCGCACAAGCGGGGTGCCACATTCCGGACACGTCTTTATAAACTCCACTGGCTTTGCGTCAGACTCACGGCTGTCGGTATCCACTCCCACTATCTTGGGAATAATCTCCCCACCCTTCTCCACATACACGTAGTCGCCTATGTGGAGGTCGAAAGATCGGATGAAGTCTTCGTTGTTCAGCGTTGCACGCTTCACCATGGTTCCTGCCAACTGCACCGGTTCCATATTGGCCACGGGAGTGATGGCACCTGTCCTTCCCACCTGGAAAGTCACCTCAAGCAGTCGGGTGCGCTCACGCTCTGCCTTGAACTTGTAGGCTATTGCCCATCGTGGACTCTTCGCCGTGAAGCCAAGCGAACGTTGCTGGCGCTGCGAGTTCACCTTCAGCACTATGCCGTCGGTTGCCACAGGCAGGTTCTTGCGCTCAGTGTCCCAATAGTTTATGAAGTCATATATCTCGTCGAGGGTTCTCACTTTCCTCATTCCCTCGCTTATCTTGAATCCCCATCGGCGAGCCGCCTGCAGGTTCTCGTAGTGTCCGTCGCATGGCACCTGTTCGCCCAAGAGATAATAGAGGTAAGCGTCGAGCTGGCGACTGGCTACGAGAGCCGAGTTTTGGCTCTTCAGTGTTCCGCTTGCTGCATTGCGCGGATTGGCAAACAGCGGTTCCTCTGCTTTCTCCCGCTCGGCGTTGAGCCGCTCAAACACCTTCCATGGCATCAGTATCTCGCCCCTTATCTCAAACTCCTGCGGATAGTCGTCGCCTGAGAGCACAAGCGGTATGCTGCGTATGGTGCGCACGTTGGCTGTCACATCGTCGCCGTTCACTCCGTCGCCGCGTGTCACTCCGCGCACCAGTCTGCCATTCTCGTAGGTAAGGCTTATTGAGAGTCC
>SAMEA3663038__coassemble_700_pt1 | contig 10483 bp, 9 predicted proteins | sample SAMEA3663038__metabat2_low_PE_036 | metagenome-assembled genome bin SAMEA3663038 (sample SAMEA3663038) | pig gut metagenome | biome: pig gut; feature: pig-associated habitat; material: faeces | place: France | collected 2012 | reverse complement strand
TAGGATACAAGATTCTCAATCTTGGCATAGGGGTTCGATTCCCCTATCCACTACCAAACTGGAGTTTTTAGTCAGACAAATTCGGGGAGCTTAGGCTTCCCGTTGTCATTTTATGTAGGTGGGACTTGTGGTTTCCTCTCCTATATGGAAAAGCGAACATCTAAATTAACTAAAAATTTGAATGTTTTTCTATCCATTGGTTGGTGATTAGCCAAAAAAACCGTAACTTTGCCCCGTTATTTAATTTTAAAATCTATAAAACACATTATGAAGAAGATTTTCCTTATGGCTATCATGGCATTGTGCGCCATCACAGTATCTTTCGCACAGACAACAACAGAGAAGAAACAGGCCGAAATAAAGTTTGAAAAGACCGTCCACAATTTCGGATCGTTCTCTGAGTCGTCACCAAAGGTATCGTGCATTTTTGAATTTACCAACATTGGCACCCTGCCATTGGTGATAAACCAAGCCATAGCAAGTTGTGGCTGCACCGTACCGGAATATCCAAAGGCTCCAATCAAGCCCGGAGAGAAGGGACAGATTAAGGTGACATACAACGGCGCAGGCAAGTTCCCCGGACACTTCAAGAAGTCAATAACAGTACGCACCAACGGTGCAGTGGAGATGACACGCCTCTACGTAGAGGGAAACATGGAGGAGGCAAAGAAATAAATGACAATTCTAACCAGTCTGCTCATACCGATGGTGGGCATCATGCTCGGATCGGCAATAGTGTTCCTAACAGGCAAGCAAATGTCCGAACTGCTGCAAAAGACGCTTTTCGGATTTGCCGCTGGCGTGATGATGGCAGCATCGGTATGGTCGCTGCTTATGCCTTCGATAGATATGTGCGGTGAAATGGGGAAATGGTCGGTACTGCCGGCATCAATAGGATTTCTCCTTGGCATAGGCTTTCTCCTGCTTATCGACATGATTACCCCACACCTACATTTCGGCACCAGCCAACCAGAAGGTCCAAAGTCACATCTCTCGCGCACCACCATGCTACTGCTTGCCGTTTCCATCCATCACTTGCCAGAAGGTATGGCGATAGGAGTGGTTCTTGCAGGTGCGGAACAGCCCGACGCAGGAATATCATCAATGGGTGCAATGATTGTGGCTCTTGGCATAGCAATACAAAACATACCGGAAGGAGCCATTGTCTCCATTCCTATGAGAGCGGCAGGCAAAAGCCGCTGGCGATCGTTCACTCTCGGTTGTCTGAGTGGCATCATACAACCATTAGGTGCCATTGTTGTCATAATGCTTTCGGCTGTCTCAGTCCCCATGCTCCCCTATATGCTTGCCTTTGCGGCTGGAGCCATGCTTTATGTGGTAGTGGAGGAACTTATTCCCGAAGCTTCGACAGGCAAGCACACGAACCTCAGCACCATCGGTTTCTCCATGGGTTTTGTACTGATGATGTTGTTTGATACAGTAATGGAATAAAAATAAGGAGTTATTGTAGTTAACTCCTTATTTAGAATATTTTTCTATGAAAGTCTGAGCTTGGTTGTCGCCAAGTTCCTTGGCCTTAGCAAGATTCTTGAGTCCTTCAGCCTTCTCGCCTTTCGCACACTGTGCCACTCCGAGGAAGAGATATCCGTCGCTGAGTTTCTGGTCGGCGGAAATGCATTCCTTTGCCGTAACAATGACATCGTCATACAATCCCAAACGCAATTCAAGCGAAGCCTTCTCAGCCATGTAGAACGTATTGTCGGGACTCATTTGTATGGCTTTTCTCAAGTCATCAAGGGCCTGTTTGTATAGTCTTCCTTTTTTTTCCGCCTGCGAACGGACATAATAGAAATTGTCGTTTACGAAGGCTATCATGAGTTGCTCATAGTCGTTGAGGTCGTTAACAGCCTGACGGTATTTTCCTACATTCAACAGCATCTGTGCACGAGCCATGATATAGGGTGCAGCCTCCTTGAGGTAAGGCCTGCTGAAGGTAGCGACAGCACTGTCGAGCATGGCTATGCAGGAAGTGGTGTCTTTCTGCATCTCATGGCAACGCGCAATGCCGAAATAGTTCTCTGCCGTGGTAAGTCCCTCATCGACAAGCAACTTGTATATTGCTGCCGCATCGGCATATTTTTCCTGCACGAAAAGAATCTGTGCCTTCAGCTGGCGGTAGTGTGATGCTGGAGAAACAGATATTGCCGCCTCCACCTCTGAAAGTGCCTTGTCAAGGGTCCAGGCATCAAACGTCACGTTTGGCACATACACTATCTTGTCAAGCATCATCTTGGCATAATTGTAGTGAGCTTCCTCTTTCTTGTCTCCAACCTTCAATGCCGTCTGCATGTCGTTGTCGGCAGATGAGAAATCTGCTGCCGCACACTCGCGGTTCGCCCTATAGACATAGCCATCCACAGAAGTCGGGAACTTGGCAATGAAATCATCCACAAGAGTGTTCATGGCAATGGAATCGAGAGCGGTAGATCCAATAAAGAGCGAAACGAGAGCCTCCTGTATGTCGTCGGGCAATGCCTTCTTTATTGAGGTAAGTTTAAGAGTAGGGTCGTTGATGGCCAATCCCGAAGCCTTCAATCCCAAAGCCATGTTTATGTCCACGGCATACTGTTTTTCAGCAGATCCGCCACCTTGCAACAAGCCTACCACTTCACCAGCGGCATTAAGCAGTGGACAGCCCACGGTATTCTCTGGTGCATTGAGCGTTAGCGAATAATAGTTGTTGTCATTATTCACTTTCTCCACTTTCACCACCTTTCCCTCTATTGTCTTCGCGGTCTTCTGTGCATAAGGCATCAGCCACATTGCCGTCTCGACAGTTGCGGGGGAACCAACGGCAATCGGAAAACTTTTCTTGATGTTGACATGGAATTTGGCAACATCATAAACCTCGCTTGCCCCAACTATATAGTCAACAGCATATTCCTTTCCGGCAGCATCGATGACAATAGCTCGTGCCGCCCCATTGAAAGGCGCGAAACAACCAACGGCATCACCTGTCTCGCTGACGAAGAAACCATTTCCACTTCCCAACAAGCCACCATTGGCATCAAACGTCTTAACTGTAAAGAGCGACTTAACCGCCTTTTTTGCCCAACTCTCTGGCTGAGCCATTGCCATGCCACACATGAGCAAGGCAACAAACAAATATGATATTCTTCTCATTATTAACTCTTAATTCCGAATTCTTAACCTTTAATTTTAAATATTTAATTCTTAATCTTCAGCAGTGCCTTAGCATTGCTGATCGCCGCCTCGCTGATATCGCTTCCACTTAGCATCTGAGCAATCTCACGCACACGATCATCGGTGTTAAGTTTTGTCATCGTGCTTACCGTGGTATCAGCCTTGTCCTCCTTATACACCTTATAGTGCGTGGCACCCATAGCAGCAATCTGAGGCAGGTGAGTAATGCTGATGACCTGTCGTTCGTTGCGTCCCATCTCACACATTATCTCAGCCATGCGCTCCGCAATTTTTCCACTCACTCCAGTGTCTATCTCGTCGAAAATAATAGTAGGCAACTTCACCGCTCCACTTATCATTGCTTTCAACGAAAGCATCAGACGTGCTATTTCACCTCCCGAAGCCACTTGAGCAGCAGGTTGCAGAGGCACATTTTTGTTAGCACTGAACATGTAAGCCACCTTGTCTGCCCCATTGTCTCCTGGCTCTACCGCACTAAGGCTTATGGTAAACTGGATGTTGGGCATGCCAAGGGACACTAGTTTCTCGCGTATCTCTGTCTCCACTCGCTTAGCCGCCTTTTGGCGTGCCTTTGTAAGTATTGCCGCCTTGTCCAGTGTAGCCTTTTTTGCCTTGTCAACAGCAATTCTCATTTCCTTCAGGTCCTCGTCACCATTCTCTATGCCTGAGAGTTGTGCCTTGAGGTTGTCGCGAATCACAATCAGTTGTGCAATGGTGTCGCAGTGATATTTCTTCTCAAGAGAGTATATCTTGTCGAGCCGATAGTTGATGCTGTCGAGTTCCTTTGGGTCAAAATCAACCTCATCGAGTTGTCCGCCAACCTCGTCGGCGATATCCTTGAGGTCGATGTAGTTAGCATCCATACGGCTTGCCAGTTCGCCAGCCTTGGGCATCACATCCTCAATGGAGTGTAGAGCGTTTATTGCCGTGCGGAGATTCTCTGTCACTCCGCCTGCCTCGCCTGAAAGGGCATTGTCGGCCTGATAGAGAGCTGTCTTTATGTCCTCATAGTGGCTCATCTGTGTGGACTGTGCCTCAAGAGTTTCCTGTTCGTCGGCAACAAGAGCCGCATTGTCAAGCTCGTCGTACTGATATTTCAGGAAATCGGAATTCGACTTGTCGGAAGCTATACGGTTTTCCAATTCACTCAGCTGCGTGCTTTTCTCCCTAAAGTCAGAATACGCCTCCTGATAGTCGCTCAGCTCCTTCTTGTCGTCGGCGATAATGTCAACTACCTCCATTTGGAAGTCCTGCTTGCCGAGCAAGAGGTTCTGATGCTGGCTATGAACATCGATGAGTTGCTCTCCAAGTTCCCTCAATACCGACAGCGGCACAGGAGTGTCGTTAACAAAGGCACGGCTCTTCCCCGCTGCAGTTATCTCACGACGTATGATGCAGTCGTCTGGGTCGTATTCCACGTCGTTGTCGTCGAAGAACTTCTCCATTCCATATCTCGAAAGGTCAAAATGCGCCTCAATGACACATTTCTCAGCACCGCCTTTTATGAGTTTGGAGTCAGCCCGCTGCCCTTTCAGCAGTCCGATGGCTCCAAGAATGATGCTCTTTCCTGCTCCCGTCTCACCAGTGATGACGGAGAATCCCTCGTTGAACTTCATGTCAAGACGCTCAATGAGTGTGAAATTGCGTATGTATAATTGTTTCAGCATAATTCAAAAATCATTACTCAAAACTTCTAATTCCTCACCTTCTCCCAACTGTCGCCTTGCGAGGCATTAAGTGTCATCAGCAAATCATAGACTTGTTCCTTTTCCTTCTGTGTTCCCTTGCCCTTATAGATGCTTGTCAGCTCATCGCGCTTATAGTCGGTCCATATCTGCGGAAGGAGACTAAGAGGACGGTTATCGTGAGCTTTCTTCAAACCGTTGACCAAGGCTTCTGTTATCTGTGTTCTGCCGCGCTCCACATTGTTTGCCATCTCGTCAAGTCCACGACGATAGTAGTCGTACTGCAGTTGCCGGAAAGGCTTCATCGGCTCTTCCATGTAGTCGTTGATTATTGCAAAGCGGTTGCGGCTGTCGTCAAATGCCTTCCAACCAGGGAAATTAAGGTTTTGGGCGTTGTTCACCAAGTTATAGCAACGCTGCAACACATCTGTTCCGCCCAAAGGAGCGAAACTGTCAAGGTCGAGACCAATGATAAGGTAGGCATAGTAGGCTATTAGCGCCGTTAGCTGGTTGTCAACAGTCTCGTCGTTGAAGTTGAGTTGGTCAAACTCAGCAAACTCAAAATTGAAGTTGGCATCCTTGTTGTTATATAATGTAGTGGTATATTGACTGTTATAGACAGGACGGTTTGCCTGTATTAGTGCCGTACACTCAAAGGCTCCTGTCGTCTTGTCGTACTTGTCGATGGTGATATTGAAGTTGCAGACAATACGCTCGTTTTTCTGGAACTGCAACTCTGTCCATTGCCTGTCGTTGATGAACTGCTCAAGAGTCTGTTGCAGGTTGTCGAAAACGCTCTTGTCCGTCATGCCCACCTTTTGTGTGTTGACGACAATCTTTGCCATCAACTCCTGAGCCCCGCTTTTCTGTGGGAAGAGCGAGGCACAGAATACAATCAATATGGAAAGCACCGACTTCATTGTTTCTCCACAATATTATATATTAGAAAGGCAGCGAATCTGGTGATATCACCTCCACCAAGTAGTCGATGATATCGCTTGCCACTTCCGATTTCGGTTTGCGCCCAAATTCCCTCATTCCGTCGGCAGACAGTATTTTTATCTGATTCTCGTCGCTCCTGAAGCAAGTGCCTTTGTTCTGCAACGAGTTGAGCACAATGAAATCAAGGTTTTTCTTCTTCAGTTTCTCTTTGGCATGCTGTTCCTCATGGTCGGTCTCAAGAGCAAAGCCCACCATCACCTGCCATTCTTTCTTCATCTTTCCAAGCGAAGCGGCAATATCGGGATTTGGGGCAAGTTCAATGGCAAAGCCGTCCTTGCCACGCTTAATCTTCTTGTCTGCAACGGCAACTGGACGGAAGTCTGCCACAGCAGCACAGAGTATTGCGGCATTGGCTTCCTTGAAGCGTTGGTGGCAAACATCGTACATTTCCTGACAGCTCTCAACATCAATACGGTTGATGTTCTCATGCTTGCAACTGAGTGCCACAGGCCCGGTGACAAGATCTACTTTCGCCCCTCTTCGTGCACACTCCTCAGCCAAGGCGAATCCCATCTTCCCACTCGAATAGTTTCCGATGAAGCGCACGGGGTCTATCTTCTCGTATGTAGGTCCCGCAGTGATGAGTATTCTGCTGTATTCAAGGTTCTTTTTCTTTCCCTCAAAGAAATCGTCAAGAGCCTGCACAATGATCTCCGGATCCTGCATGCGTCCCTTTCCTTCAAGTCCGCTGGCAAGGAATCCGCTTGCCGGCTCAATGATATGGTTTCCGTATTGGCTCAAGATGTCGAGATTACGTCGTGTGGAAGGATGGGCATACATATCAAGATCCATAGCCGGAGCTATGAATACAGGAGCCTTCATAGAGAGGTATGTAGTGATGAGCATATTGTCCGCCACTCCGTTTGCCATTTTTCCTATTGTGGCTGCCGTACAGGGGGCCACAAGCATTGCGTCAGCCCACAATCCCAACTTCACATGGCTGTTCCATGTGCCGTCGCGCTGTGAGAAGAACTCGCTTATTACAGGCTTTTGCGTAAGCGCCGAGAGTGTTATGGGAGTGATGAACTCCTTTCCTGCCGGCGTAATAACCACCTGCACCTCTGCTCCTCTTTTTACGAGCTCGCGAATTATGTAGCACGCCTTGTATGCCGCTATGGAGCCTGTTATGCCAAGAACTATCTTCTTACCTTTCAGCATGTTTATTTCAATTTGCTCTCACGCAAGCGTATGCGCATCAGCACCTGCTTGGTGTTATTGGTGAAATCGCTCGAAAGCATCCAACTGAAATATCCTGGGTCGTTGCGAAGTACGCTTGCCACCTCCTGACCTTTGTATTTTCCGAAGTTGAACACCTCCACTCTAACAGGGTTGCCCTCCGCATTCACCACGGTATTTCCCTTAGCGTCTTTCTTGTCTGCCATGATTATACGTCCTGCAAAATCGACATTGTCGTTCTGCTTTGAGAACTCGGCAAGGAATTGCATATCGTTTTTCAGGCGACGTTCAGGTTCTGGCTCGTTCTCTTCACTGTATCTGTCGAGCTGACCCATGAGCACACGAAATGTTGCCTCTGTGTCCTGGTCGGCACGGTGAGCCTCGAAGTCATCCTCCATTTTCCTGCCACAATAGAACTTGTAGGCAGCGGCAAGATTACGGCGTTCCTGTTTGCGGAATATTACCATGGCATCAATGAGGCGACATTTGCTGAAATCGAAATCTATGCCTGCGCGAAGAAACTCCTCACAGAGCATTGGCACATCAAAGTTATTTGAGTTGTAGCCTGCAAGGTCACTTCCCTTGAACTCTTCCGCCAGCTGTGACGCAATCTGCTTGAATGTTGGTTTGTCGGCAACATCGGCATTGGAAATGCCTGTGAGTTCTGTAACGAACTTTGGTATCTCCATCTCGGGATTGATGGTAAGGTTAACCCTTTTCTCTTCTCCATTTGGCGTGACCTTTATATACGACAACTGTATGATACGGTCTTTCACCATGTCAAGACCAGTTGTTTCAAGATCGAAAATGACCAGTGGCTTATTTATGTTGAGCTTCATTTACTTTCTAAATTTCAGTTTTTCAATATTCATTAATCAGCATTGGCATCATAAGCATAAGCACATCCTGATTCTCTGGCTGCTGACCCGGAACCACTATGCCCGCACGACTTGGGTCGGAAAGGCGTACGACAATGTCCTGACAGTCGAAATTGTTGAGAATCTCTATGAAAGCGCTACCCTTGAAACCGATGCTCATCGGACGTCCCTCATACTCGCACGACATCTTCTCCGTAGCTGTCTTCGAGAAGTCGAAGTCCTCTGCGTCAAGTTGCAGCACACGACCGTCGATATGGAAACGGATGAGGTTGCTCGAATCGCTTGCAAAAGGCTGCACGCGCTTCAGGGCACTAAGCAACGACTCACGGTCTATCTGCATGCAGTTAGGGTTGCTCTGTGGAATAACGGAGTTGTAGTTGGGATATTTCCCCTCTATCAGACGGCAGATAAGTTTGTTGTCGCTGAAGGTGATTTCCGCGTTGCGGTCGTCGAATTTGATGTTCACTATGCTTGCATCCTTTGCAAGCATGTTCTTAAGTATTGTGGCAGGCTTCTTGGCGAGAATGAACGATGCCTCAGTATCTCTCTTTATGTCAAACAGTTTGTTTCTCACCAGTTTATGACCATCGGTAGCAACGATGGAAAGGCACTCCTGATTTATGTCGAAATAGATGCCGTTCATAACAGGGCGCAGGTCGTCCTGCGCCGTTGCGAAAATGGAACGGTTAATGTTGTCGGCAAGAAGTGAGGAGGCAATATCGATACTTGCGGCACTTTCGCTCACTGTCTGAGCCTTAGGGAACTCGTCGGCGCTTTCAATGGGCAGTGTGAATTGACCGTTCAGGTATATAATCCTTACGTTTTTCTCGTTCTTGTCCACCTCGAAAGTCAAGGGTTGCTCAGAGAAGCCCTTGACAGCCTCAAGCAGGTTGTGATTCTCTATGGCGAAAGAGTCGTTGGAGTCACACTCGCTGAGTTCAATACTCGTCAGCATAGTGTTCTCGCTGTCAGACGCTGTCAGGTAAAGGGTGTTGCCCTCTGTCCTGAAAATGAAATCAGCCAATATAGGCAAAGAGTTCTTGCTGTTGATTACTTTTGCCAAGGCGAATAGTTTGCTGCTTAAAGCAGTGCTTGATAGTGTAAACCTCATATTTATTCTTGTTTTATATTTTTATTGTTCAGTTATGGACTACAAAAATACAAAAAATTGCCGTTATGGCAAAAATATTGCCCAAAAAGTTGCATAAATTAAAACTAATTTGTAATTTTGCGTGGACTTATTGAGAAAACAACAACAATAAATAAAACATTTATGGAAATAACAGGAAAAATCATTGCCGTATTACCGGCTCAGGGTGGTGTGTCTCAACGCACTGGCAACCCATGGAAATCGCAGGACTATGTCATAGAGACTCATGACACCTATCCAAAGAAATGTTGCTTCAGGGTCTTTGGAGAGGACAAGATAAACCAATTCAATATCCAGATGGGTGAGGAGATGACAGTGTCGTTCGACATTGATTCTCACGAGTACCAGGGACGCTGGTTCAACGATGTCCGTGCATGGGCAGTAAACCGCAACATCCAGCCTGCACCGGGAATGCCTAACACAGACCCAATGTCTGGCGCAGCCCCTGCTGCTGCCGCTGCTGCCGCTGCTCCGTTCCCTCCTGCCCAGGAGCCTGCAGACTCCGACAGTGCCGATGGTCTGCCATTCTAAACAGCCATATGGGTTATAGAGTTGAAAAGAGAAAACAGGACGCATCTTTGGGTGCGTCTTTTTTTTTGTGTGTCTTGAAATGTGTGTATGGATTGGTAAGTAAATGAAAAGAGCCCCGTGACCAACACGGGACTCTCCTGATTGAAATGATTAAGGACTACAGTCCATAATGATCTATATATTGAGAATCATTATGCTTCCTCGCTCCAGTCCATCTTTGTCTGGCGAACGTAGGTCTTGTAGCGCTGCTGAGCCATCTTCTGTGCCTCAGCGAACAGTTCCTCAGCCTCGTTAGGATAAGCCTTCTTCACTGACAGGTAACGAACCTCACCCATCAGGAAGTCGTGGAACTTGCTCCAGTCTGGCTCCTTAGAGTCGAGAGAGAATGGGTTCTTGCCCTCAGCTGCGAGCTGTGGGTTGTAGCGCCACAGGTGCCAGTAACCACACTCTACTGCGCGGCCTTCCTCAGCCTGGCTCTTGCCCATGCCACCCTTGGCCTTCAGACCGTGGTTGATACATGGAGCGTAAGCGATGATGAGTGATGGGCCTGGATATGCCTCAGCCTCACGGATAGCCTTCAAGCACTGAGCCTGGTCGGCACCCATAGCAATCTGGGCAACATAAACATAACCATATGTAGTGGCAATCATACCGATATCCTTCTTCTTGATACGCTTGCCCTGAGCAGCGAACTGAGCGATAGCTCCAAGAGGAGTAGCCTTAGAAGCCTGACCACCAGTGTTAGAGTAAACCTCGGTATCGAGAACGAGGATGTTTACATCTTCACCACTTGCGATAACGTGGTCGAGACCGCCGTAACCGATGTCGTAAGAAGCACCGTCACCACCGATAATCCACTGGCTACGCTTTACGAG
>SAMEA3663038__coassemble_694_pt1 | contig 10557 bp, 8 predicted proteins | sample SAMEA3663038__metabat2_low_PE_036 | metagenome-assembled genome bin SAMEA3663038 (sample SAMEA3663038) | pig gut metagenome | biome: pig gut; feature: pig-associated habitat; material: faeces | place: France | collected 2012 | reverse complement strand
GACGACGAGCAGATGCTGCTGCCGCTGCAGCACGACGAGGATGCCGACACACTTGTCAATCTCGCCATCATGATGCGCAACAAACGGCTCAACCGTGGACTCATCGGACTCAATGTGGTGTACGACGACGTGAACAGCAATCGTAACCGCAAGGAAGGACGCAACATCCTTGAGCGTGCCGAGGAGACGGCAATCTCCGCCGACGTGCTGATGCAGAGCCAGAGCCGCCTCTCCACCAACATAGCCAACGGCATAAAACACGCCTTCAAGGAGTTCGACGCCTCTGAGATAATAATGGGTCTTCACCGCAAGACCTCACCCAACGACTCGTTCTGGGGCGCCTACACTCCCGGACTTATCACGGAGATAAACCGCCAGATAATGATTTGTCGCATACTGAAACCTCTGAGCACCCTGCGCCGCATTCATGTGGCTGTGCCTTCGAGGGTGGAGTTCGAGCCTGGCTTCTACCGCTGGATAGAGCATCTCTCGCGCCTTGCGGGCAACATAGGGTGCAAGATAATATTCCATGGCAGGGAAAAGACCAACGGACTGATAGAGGAATATATCCGCAACCGCCACCCGGAGGTGCGCATGGAGTTTGAGGAACTTGTCCACTGGAAGGAACTGCCCACACTCTCCGACAAGGTTCGCGACGACCATCTGCTCGTGGTCATCACCGCCCGTCCTGGCACTGTGAGCTATAAGCCCGCCTTCGAGCGGTTGCCCATAGAGCTTACCGAGAACTTCCCCACGTGCAGCCTCATAATCCTCTATCCCGACCAGCACGGTCAGCCACAGGATGTGATGACCTTTACCGCTCCGCAGCGCCGCGACAGCGAGAGTGCATACGCTACGTTGCTCAAGTGGGTGGAGCGTATGAAGATGAAAAGGAGATAAAGAAAAGAATAGAAGAAAAAATACATATTGGATATGATCGATTTAAAGAATATAAGGAAGAGTTTTGGCTCGTTGGAGGTGCTCAAGGGCATCGACCTGCATATCGACAAGGGCGAGGTGGTGAGCATCGTTGGTCCCAGTGGAGCGGGAAAGACGACACTGCTCCAGATTATGGGTACGCTCGACCGTCCCGACAGTGGTAGCGTGGTTGTTGACTCCGTGGACGTAAGCAGTCTCAAGCAGAAGAAGTTGTCGGACTTCCGCAACCTTCATGTAGGTTTCGTTTTCCAGTTCCATCAGCTCTTGCCGGAATTCACTGCCATAGAGAACATCATGATTCCTGCTTTCATTGCCGGGAAGTCGCCGAAGGAGGCTAAACAGAGGGCAATGGAGCTTCTCGACTTCATGGCACTTTCCGACCGTGCCACCCATAAGCCTAACGAGCTCTCAGGTGGCGAGAAACAGCGTGTTGCCGTGGCGCGTGCCTTGGTGAATAATCCTGCCGTGATACTTGCCGACGAGCCGTCAGGCAGTCTCGACACGAAGAACAAGACCGAACTCCACCAACTCTTTTTCGACCTTCGCGACAAGTTCGGTCAAACCTTCGTCATCGTAACCCACGACGAACAGCTGGCTTCCATCACCGACCGTACCATACACATGAAGGATGGGAGGATTGAGGAGGTTTGATGGGGTTTGAAAGGTTTGAGAAGGGGTTTGAGATGGTTTGATGGGGCTTGATTCTCAACAGTATTAAAGTTTCGCAAAGACAATATAAATGGAAAAAATAAAACTTGGAGACTACAACCTGATGCGGGTTGTGAAAGAAGTGGATTTTGGAATGTACCTCGATGGTGGTGTCGAAGGAGAAATATTATTGCCTTCGAGATATGTGCCGAAAGGCCTGAAGGTAGGCGATGAGATTTCTGTGTTCGTTTATCTCGACCAGGACGAGCGTCCTGTTGCCACTACATTGCAGCCATTGGCAAAGGTGGGCGACTTCGCCTATCTTGAGGTGGCATGGGTAAACGAGTATGGTGCGTTCCTCAACTGGGGACTGATGAAAGACCTCTTCTGCCCGTTCCGCGAGCAGAAGAAACGCATGGAGAAGGGGCAGGGCTACATTGTGCATGTGGGCATCGACGAGGATAGCTACCGAATGGTGGCGTCGGCAAAGGTGGAGCACTATCTCAGTCGTGAGATGCCTCCCTATGCCCATGGCGACAAGGTCAGTCTTCTTGTATGGCAGAAGACTGAGCTTGGCTTCAAGGTCATCATTGACAACGAGTTTGCCGGACTGGTCTATGCCGACCAGGTGTTCCGTCCGCTCACCACAGGCGACCGTCTTAATGGCTATGTCGATCGTGTGCGTCCCGATGGAAAAATCGACGTTACCATCCAGCCTACGGGTCGCCGCAACACCGAGGAGTTCTCCGAAGTCCTCTTGCAGTATCTCAAGGACAACAACGGACATTGCGACCTTGGCGACAAGAGTCCTGCCGAGCTCATTTCCGACCGCTTCAAGGTGAGCAAGAAGACATTCAAAAAAGCTGTCGGCGATTTGTATAAACGCCGTCTAATAGAATTAAGTGACAACGGCTTGACACTTCTGTAAAAATAAAACAAGGGGTTTGATTGTACATACAACAATCAAACCCCTTGCTCCTAATAAACTCGTCTACTCGTCTACTTGTCAACTCGTCTACTTGTCAACTCGTCAACTTGTCCACTCGTCCACTTGTCCACTTGCCAACTTGTCAACTCGTCAACTTGTCAACTTGTCCACTCGTCCTAATCCCTCCAGAAGTCTTTCAACATCATTTCGTAAACGAGAGTGCTGTAGCCTGGAATGTTGTCTTTTCCTACAACGCCGTAGCACAGCTGGTAGGGCATATACACCACCCATCGGTCGCCGCGGCGCATGTGTAGCAGTGCTGTGGTGAATCCGTCTATCAGGCCACCGCCAGCCAAGAATCTTGCTGCCACGGCAACATCGGGGTCAAACGGCTCAATATAGCTCGCGTCGGCTTTCAAACCGTTGGGGTAGGAGGTTGAAGGCAGAAGGTTCACCTTGTAGTGTACGGCTACAGAGTCGGTGTACATCGGCGATGCCGTTTCCGTTGCCGGTGCGCTGTTTACCACGTGCACGAGGATATAGTCTGCGTTGGTGAGGAAGTCTCCTTCGCCTTTCGACCATGTCCTTATGCGCTTCCAGTCGGTGCGGCCGTTTGCTATGAGAGTCTGCACCGAGTCTGTCAGGTGGTTGAAGTATGTCTCGTTGCGCACTTGCCAGTCCGGATACTCCTCCACTATGCCGTCGTCCTCACTGCATGAGGTCGTGGCAAACAGTGCCACGACCGTCATGAACAGGTAAAAGATTTTTTTCTTTATATACATTTGTCTGTTACTACTCAAACCTTTCAAACCTTTCAAACTTCTCAAACACTTCAAACCTTTCAAACCCTTCAAATAACTTACTGCAGTTTCTTCAGCAGGCTTGCAATGCTCACCTTGTCCTCTATGATGCTGTTCAGCTCTGCAATAGGCACACGCTCCTGCTCCATGGTGTCGCGGAAGCGGAGTGTCACGCAGTTGTCTTTCAGTGTGTCGTGGTCAACGGTCACGCAGTAAGGAGTGCCGATGGCATCCTGACGGCGGTAGCGCTTGCCGATGGAGTCTTTCTCGTCGTACTGGCAGTTGAAGTGGAATTTCAGGTCGTTGATAATCTCACGTGCCTTCTCTGGCAGACCGTCCTTCTTCACTAATGGCATCACGGCGAGTTTCACTGGAGCCAAGGCTGCTGGCAGTTTCAATACCACGCGTGTCTCACCGTTCTCCAACTTCTCTTCCTCGTAGGCGTGGCACATGATGGAGAGGAACATACGGTCAACGCCGATGGAAGTCTCTATCACATACGGAGTGTAGCTCTCGTTGGTCTGTGGGTCGAAATATTTTATGCTCTTGCCGGAGAATTTCTCATGCTGCGAGAGGTCGAAGTTCGTACGGCTGTGTATTCCCTCCACCTCCTTGAAACCGAACGGCATCTTAAACTCAATGTCGGTGGCTGCGTTGGCATAGTGAGCCAGCTTGTCGTGGTCGTGGAAACGGTAGTTCTCTTCACCGAATCCCAGTGCCTGGTGCCATGCCATACGTGTCTGCTTCCACTTAGGGAACCAGTCGAGTTCCGTTCCCGGCTTCACGAAGAACTGCATCTCCATCTGCTCAAACTCCCTCATACGGAAGATAAACTGACGTGCCACAATCTCGTTGCGGAAAGCCTTTCCTATCTGTGCAATACCGAAAGGAATCTTCATGCGGCCTGTCTTCTGCACGTTCAGATAGTTCACGAAGATGCCCTGTGCCGTTTCCGGACGCAGATACACCTTCATCGAAGCGTCAGCCGAAGCTCCCATCTCTGTGGAGAACATAAGGTTAAACTGGCGCACGTCGGTCCAGTTCTTTGTGCCGCTTATAGGGTCAACAATCTCCTCGTCGATGATAATCTGCTTCAGAGCCTCAAGGTCCGGACCCTGCATAGCCTCGGCATAGCGTGCGTGGAGAGCGTCGCGCTTCTCCTTTGTCTCCTTCACGCGCTCGCTGGTGGCGAGATACTGTGCTTCGTCAAACGAGTCGCCGAAGCGCTTGCGTGCCTTAGCCACCTCTTTCTGTATCTTCTCGTCGTACTTTGCTATCTGGTCCTCTATCAGCACGTCTGCGCGGTAGCGCTTCTTCGAGTCGCGGTTGTCGATGAGAGGGTCGTTGAAAGCGTCCACGTGTCCGCTTGCCTTCCATATCGTTGGGTGCATGAAAATGGCGGAATCGATGCCCACGATGTTCTCGTGCAGCAGCACCATGCTCTTCCACCAATATTGCTTGATGTTGTTCTTCAGTTCCACACCGTTCTGTCCGTAGTCGTAAACGGCTCCCAATCCATCATAGATCTCGCTGCTTGGGAACACGAAACCATACTCCTTGCAGTGCGATACTATTTTCTTAAAAACGTCTTCTTGTGCCATAATAATATGTATAATTTCGAAATTTCGGGTGCAAAGGTAATGTATGTTGAGCGAAAAACAAAAGAAAATAACACAATATTTGCAAAATTCGTTTCTTTTTATTACTTTTGCGCCTAAGAAATACCGCATTAACCTCATGAGCGACGAAATAGACGATATTAAAGACAGTGAAGTGAATGGTGAGGACACCACTCAGGAACACTCCGACTACAAGCCTGTCAACAGGTTTGACGCTTCTGCCGTACATCATCTCAGCGGCATGTACCAAAACTGGTTTCTCGACTACGCATCCTATGTCATTCTCGAGCGTGCCGTGCCTCATATCGAGGACGGACTGAAGCCCGTACAGCGACGCATACTGCACTCGATGAAACGCATGGACGACGGACGCTACAACAAGGTGGCGAATATCGTCGGCCACACCATGCAGTTCCATCCTCATGGCGACGCGTCCATCGGCGACGCTCTCGTGCAGCTCGGACAGAAGGACCTGCTTGTCGATACGCAGGGAAACTGGGGAAACATTCTCACCGGCGACCGTGCCGCCGCGCCACGATATATCGAGGCACGCCTCTCCAAGTTTGCCCTCGACACCGTTTTCAATCCCAAGACTACCGAGTGGCAGCTGAGCTACGACGGACGCAACAAGGAGCCTATAACGCTGCCCGTGAAGTTCCCGTTGCTGTTGGCACAGGGAGCCGAGGGCATCGCCGTGGGACTGTCGTCGAAAATCCTTCCTCACAACTTCTGCGAGTTGTGCGATGCCGCCATTGCCTATCTCCACGGACAACCGTTCCATCTTTACCCCGATTTCCCCACCGGGGGAAGCATCGATGTCAGCCGCTACAACGACGGACAGCGTGGAGGAGTGCTGAAGGTGAGGGCGAAGATAGAAAAACTCGACAACAAGACCCTAGTCATCCGTGAGATACCTTACGGCAAGACAACAACCACACTCATCGACTCCATACTCAAGGCAATAGAGAAAGGAAAGATTAAGGCACGCAAGGTTGACGACAACACTGCCGCCGAGGTGGAGATACAGGTGCATCTCGCGCCGGGCATCTCGTCCGACAAGACCCTCGACGCACTTTACGCTTTCTCCGACTGCGAGGTGAACATCTCGCCAAACTGCTGCGTCATCGAGGACAACAAACCGAAGTTCCTCACCGTGAGCGACGTGTTGCGCCATTCGGCTGAGCACACCAAGGCACTGCTGCGCCGCGAACTCGAGATACGCAAGGCTGAGCTGCTCGAACAGTTCCATTTCGCGTCCCTTGAGAAGATCTTCATCGAGGAGCGCATCTACAAGGACCGCAAGTTTGAGCAGGCTCCTAATGTCGATGCCGTATGCGAACACATCGACGACCGCCTCACTCCTTACTATCCGCAGTTCGTGCGCGAGGTGACAAAGGACGATATCCTCCGCCTGCTCGAGATAAAGATGCAGCGCATCCTGAAGTTCAACAAAGACAAGGCAGACGAGCTCATGGCACGCATAAAAGCTGAGATAGAGGAAATCGACCACGACCTCGCCAATATGGTGGAGGTCACGGCAAACTGGTTCCAGTTCCTCAAGGATAAGTATGGCAAGGACCACCCGCGCCTCACCGAGCTGCGTAATTTCGACACCATCGAGGCTACCACCGTTGTCGAGGCAAACGAGAAACTCTACATCAACCGTCAGGAGGGCTTCATCGGCACCGGACTGAAGAAAGACGAGTATGTCTGCAACTGTTCCGACATCGACGACATCATCATCTTCTACAAGGACGGAAAATACAAGGTCATCAAGGTGGCGGAGAAAATCTTTGTCGGCAAGAACGTGCTCCATCTCGCCGTGTTCAAGAAAAACGACAAGCGCACCATCTACAACGTTGTTTATCGCGACGGAAAGAAGGGCGACTACTTCATCAAGCGCTTCAATGTCACCAGCGTCACCCGCGACCGTGAGTACGACCTCACGCAGGGCACGCCCGGATCGCGCGTCATCTATTTCACTGCCAACCCCAACGGCGAGGCGGAGATAATAAAGATCACCTTCGACCCCTCGGAGAAAAAGAAAGGGAGCATCTTCCTCGATAAAGACTTTTCCACCATACTCATCAAGGGGCGTGCGTCGAAGGGAAACCTCCTCTCGCGCAACTCCATCCACCGCATCGGACTGAAGAGCCACGGCCACTCCACCCTCGGCGGACGCAAGGTGTGGTTCGACCCCGATGTCAACCGTCTCAACTACGACGAGCACGGACAGCTCCTTGGCGAGTTCTACGACGACGACTCCATCCTTGTGGTGCTGAAGAACGGCGACTACTACCAGACCAATTTCGATGCCAACAACCACTACGAGGACAATATCGCCATCATAGAGAAATACGACGAGCACAAGGTGTGGACAGCAGTGCTCTTCGATGCCGACAACGACGGCTATCCCTACATGAAACGATTCACCATGGAGGCAACGAAACGCAAGCAGAACTATCTTGGCGACAACCCCCTCAGCCGTCAGGTACTGCTCACCGGCGAGGTATATCCGCGCATAAAAGTCACCTTTGGCGGCAACGACGCCTTCCGCGAGCCGTTGGAGATAGATGCCGAGCAGTTCATCGCCGTAAAGGGATTCAAGGCAAAGGGCAAGCGCATCAGCACCTGGCAGATAGAGTCCATTGAGGAGCTGCCGCCGACACGCTTCCCGGAGGAACCTGCCGAAAATTCCGACGACGATTCGTCCTCTCCTGTCGAGAATCTCGATCCCGACGCGGGAAAGAGCGAACAGCAGGTGCGCGACGAGATAACCGGACAACTAAATCTTTTCCCCGATGAGACATAATATCCTTTCCCTGCTCCTTCTACTGCCGCTGCTTGCATCGGCGCAGACCGAACGCAGAACCACTTATATGATAGGTGTCGGACCAACGAAGATCTACGACACCTATCTCTCACAGGAACATTTCAGCGGCACAGGACTCACCTTCCTCGCCACCTCCCAACGCTCCAACGCCAACCTCCATTGGTCCACACTGATGGAGCATCAGGCACACCTCGCCTCTGTCGACGACCGTAGCGGCGACTCCAACGAGATGCAGGGCGACTATTCGTTCCTCATCGGTCGCCTACGCCGTTTCGACATCCTTCCCTCACTCTCCGTAGAGGTGGGAGGAATGGCTGTCGCCAATGCCGGCTTCATCTACAACACCTCCAACGGCAACAATCCCGCACAGGCACGCCTGAGCCTTAACGTCATGCCCACCGCCACTGCAACATGGCGCTTCCGCCTCTTCCACCGTCAGATGGCGTTGCGCTACGAGACCCAGCTACCTCTCGTGGGCGTCATGTTCAGTCCCAACTACGGACAGTCCTACTACGAGATTTTCACCCGTGGCAACTACGACCACAACATCGTGCCCACCACCTTCGTCTCCGCACCCAACATGCGCCACCAGATCATGGCGGACATCAACCTCGGACCGCTCACCACGCTCCGCTTCGGCTATCTTGGCGACCTGCAGCAGGCAAAGGTAAACAACCTCAAGTCCCATATCTATTCCAACCATTTCATGATAGGATTCGTAAAGTGTTTCACCGTAACACACCACCGCCCATGACACGTCATCACACCTTATTATATATATTCCTTGCGCTCGTGTTCCCCTGTCTCGCCGTTTCCTGTGTCGATGACGCGGAATTCGACGACTCGCCCGAAGGCAACTTCAATGCCCTCTGGCACATCATCGACGATCACTACTGCTATTTCTCCTACAAAAACCAGCAGTACGGACTCGACTGGAACCAGGTCTATGACAAATACCGCGTACGCGTCAACGATAAGCTAACCCGCGACCAGCTCTTTGAGATCTGTGGCGACATGCTCGGCGAGTTGCGCGACGGACATGTCAATCTCTCTTCCTCCCACGATGTGGCACGCTACTGGAGCTGGCACGAGGACTTCCCCTCCAACTTCAGCGACACCCTCCAGCGCCGCTATCTCGGCACCGACTACAAGATTGCCTCCGGACTGAAATACCGTGTCCTCGACGACAACATCGGCTACATCTATTATGGCAGTTTCAACAGCGGCATGGGCGAGGGTAACCTCGACGAGGTGCTCATGGACCTTATATTATGTCGGGGACTCATCATCGACATTCGCGACAATGGCGGCGGCTATCTCAACTATGCCGAGCGTTTCGCCTCGCGTTTCTTCACCGAACGCACCCTCGTCGGCTATATCCAACACAAGACAGGCAAGGGACACAACGACTTCTCGCCGAAGGAGGAGCAGTGGATAGAACCTTCGGCAAATCTCCGCTGGCATAAGCCCGTATGCATACTCACCAACCGCAGCGTCTATAGTGCAGCCAACGAGTTCGTGAAATATATGTCCGTCCTTCCCAACGTCACCCTTGTGGGCGACCGCACGGGTGGGGGAGGAGGCATGCCCATGAGCAGCCAACTGCCCAACGGATGGATAGTGCGCTATTCCGCCGTTCCCTCCTACGACAGCCAAGGCAACGACATAGAGTTCGGCATCGATCCCGATGTTCCCGCCGCCATCACCGATGCCGATTTCCTTCGTGGCAGAGACACCATCATCGAGACCGCCCGACGCTTATTGACCGAATAATGTAAAAAATATCATCAATAATTTGCATATTCCAAAAAAAAGACGTACCTTTGCAACTGGTTTTCGCGCCCGTGGCGAAATTGGCAGACGCGCCAGACTTAGGATCTGGTGTCTTGCGACGTGTAGGTTCGAGTCCTATCGGGCGCACAAAAAAAGTCCAAGTGGTTTTGCCACTTGGACTTTTTTCTTATTGCACTTATTGTTAGTCTATCGTAACTCTACCGGTATGTATGTCGTAAAAACCGCTCTTTACAAATAGACTTCCATCCTTCACCTTCTCCTCTATCAATGGATTCTTTAATATTCGTTCCACCTGAACGCGCGAGTGACAGCGTATCGCACTGTCAAGACTGTCCGGCTTCCCAATATATTGAGGAACGTCATCCCCTATCGACTTCAGAAGCTTTCCCAATTCTCCTTTCTCCTCGCTGCCCGAAATGGCGCTCGTCACACCGCCGCACGACTCGTGACCAAGCACCAGCACCAGCTTCACGCCCAAATGCTCCACGGCATATTCAACGCTGCCCATCATCAAGTGACCGTTGACATTATTGCCAGCTGTGCGAATAACAAAAATGTCTCCCACACCTTGGTCAAACAGTAGTTCAACAGGTTCGCGTGAATCAGAACATCCCACAACAGCAGCAAAAGGGGCCTGATGTGGAGCTGTCTCCTTAAGTCGTGCCAAAGTGTTATGCGGATGAACGCTTTTGCCTTCCACATATCTCTTGTTGCCTGCCAACAACCTTTCCACCGCATCCTGCGGAGTCTCAACCTTTGAGGTGTCAGCAGCTACACAGTTCTCAACCTTCGTCTCCCCTTGTCGATTGCAAGCCGCCAACGACAATCCAATAAATAGCCAACCAATAGCCTTCATACAAACCAATCTTTTCATCATCTATTCTTTTTTGCTGCAAAGTTACACAAAAAAATCCAAATCATTCCATAAAACAACAAAAAAACAAATCGGCAAAACCTTATATTAAAGTCTCGCATGTCTGTGACATGCTGTCAGTG
>SAMEA3663038__coassemble_678_pt1 | contig 10706 bp, 9 predicted proteins | sample SAMEA3663038__metabat2_low_PE_036 | metagenome-assembled genome bin SAMEA3663038 (sample SAMEA3663038) | pig gut metagenome | biome: pig gut; feature: pig-associated habitat; material: faeces | place: France | collected 2012 | reverse complement strand
GCTTGCCAATGGTGTATTGCTCGTGGCGTTCCTTCACATGGGCATAGAAAGCGGCAGGCGTGGCGTGATCTACAGCCACGCTGGTGGCTATGCCCACGGCAGCCCCGGCGTCGCGTGCCCAGTCGGCAATGCTCGAGATTGGTGTCACCTGGTCTTTCAGCACACCGAGCGCACCGTTTTTCGTCTTGTGTCCGCAAGCCAATGCCGTGCCTCCCGCAGCGGAGTCGGTCACGCCGTTGGTGGCGCTATGCGTTGTGACGAAAGCCGAGTGGGGGAAAGAGGGGAAACAGAGTGGTTCAATGCCTATTCTGCCCTGGAGGGCAGCGAGATACGTCTCTGCCGCATTCACTTGGTTCACTCCCATTCCGTCGCCAATGAAATAGAACACATACTTTGCTTTCCCCTGTGCGGCAACTGCCAACACCATGAGAAGCATAATGTTAAGGATAGATAGTTTTTTCTTCATTTTTGTCTAAATCAAGTTGTTATCAAATGTGTGCAAAGTTACTAACAAATGTTGATACCACCAAATTTTTTCCAAATAATGAAACAATAAGGAGAGAAAAATATGAAAAGATTTCGCCAATAGAGAAAAAATGTGTATTTTTGTCCCCAAATAACAACAAAACAACAATTTAGGAATGAGAAAACAGACTTTCATCGTGGCTTTGGCAATGTCGGTGGCATTGCAGGCAAACGCCCAGGCAAAGGGCGGAGGAATATCGGCGGAGATGCTCGGCAAGATACAGAAAGAGCAACGACTCACCGCGGCAGACAACGCACTGGCTAACGCAATAGCCGCAAACGCAATAGACAACCTGGCAAAGAACAGAAAGGCTGCGGCAGAACTGGACACACACTTCAGCATTGAGACACTGCAGCAGACAATAACAGACCAGAAAAGCTCTGGACGCTGCTGGATGTTCAGCGGAATGAACGTCTTGCGTGCCAACTTCGCAAAGCGCACCGACTCGCTGCGCGTGGATTTTTCACAGGCATACCTGTTCTTCTACGACCAGCTTGAGAAGGCAAACCTCTTCCTCCAGGGAGTGATAGACACTGGAAAGAAAGCCATTGACGACAAGGACGTTCAGTTCTTCTTCAGAAATCCGATAAACGACGGCGGCACATTCTGTGGCGTGGCAGACCTCACGGAGAAATATGGACTGGTGCCGAAGCAGGTGATGCCAGAGAGCTTCTCAAGCGACAACACGGCGAAGATGGCTCGACTTATCTCATCACGACTGCGTGAGGACGGACTGAAGCTGCGCAAGATGGTAGCAGAGGGAAAGAAGGCGGCTGACATACAGAAAGCAAAGACAGAGATGCTCGGAACAGTGTATCACATGTTGGCTCTCACCATTGGAGAACCTCCAACGCAGTTCTCCTACGCACACCGCGACAAAAACGGCAACACAGTGGGGGAGGCAAAGACCTACACTCCGCAGGAGTTCTACAAGGAAGTGGTGGGAGGTCCTCTTAACGGCACGTTCATAATGGCAATGAACGACCCACGACGCCCTTACTACAAGACCTACGAGGTGGAACTGGACCGCCACACCTACGACGGACACAACTGGAAATATATCAACCTGCCTATGGACGACATTGAGAAGATGGCAATAGCATCGCTCAAGGACGGCAGCAAACTCTACAGCTCCTACGACGTGGGCAAGATGCTCGACCGCCAGCGTGGCTACGGCGACACCGAGAACTTCGACTACGGCTCGCTGATGGGGACCACGTTCACCATGGACAAGGCAGAGCGCATCAGTACCTTCGACAGCGGATCGACCCACGCCATGACACTTACCGCCGTTGACCTCGACGAAGACGGAAAGGCAACAAAGTGGAAGGTGGAGAACAGTTGGGGCGCATCGTGGGGACAGAAGGGCTGCATGATAATGAGCGACCGCTGGTTCCGCGAGTATATGTTCCGTCTTGTGGTGGACAAGAAGTATGTGCCTGAGGACATACTGAAGATGAACGAGCTGAAACCAACCATGCTCACATACGACGATCCTCTCTTTATTGATGAGTAACAAAACTTATATAAGATAATAGACTCAAGTTTCGCATGTCTGTGACATGCTGTCAGTGAACAAGTTGACAAGTGGACAAGTTGATAGTCCAACTGCAAAACAGCTGCAAAAGTAATAACTTGTTAACTCGTCAACTTGTCAACTCGTTAACTATTCGCAAGTTAGTAACTTGCGAAACTTAAATAATAGAAAAAATGGGATTCTTAAGTTCACTGTTCGGAGGCAAGAAAGAGGCCTCTGAGGAAAAAAGACTCGAAGACGAGGCAAAAAGCTTCGACAGATTGAAATACGATGGGGTGAAGGCTGTCAGGACAGGACAATATGTCATTGCCATAAAATGCCTAAAGGCAGCCCTCGAAATAAACGACGACCTGGAGACGAGAGACTATCTCGCCCAGGCTCTCGTGCGCAACGGTGAGCTTCTGCCAGCCTACGAGCAACTGCAGACACTTGCCGAGGCACAGCCCGACAACCAAGCCATTTTTGAGCAGATGGCAAACGTGGCATATATGATGGAGGACTATGTGGCAATGTCGCATGCTTGCGAGAAGGCAATACTGATAGACAACACCAACCCTCGCGTACATTATTTATATGCTAAGGCATGTATAGGTCAGGAAGATATGATAAACGCCATAGCCATGCTGACAAAGGCAATAGCACTGAAGCCAGACTTTGCCGATGCCTATCTCTTGCGCGGACAAACACTGTTGGGAATGGGCGACCGAAAGGGTGCACGAGAGGATATGGAGCACCTGCTTGCCGACTATCCGGAACAGGAGGATGTGCTGATGCTGAAGGCACGCATAGAAAGGGCAGAGGGAAAGGCCGGCGAGGCAATAGTAACCTACACAAAGGTGACCGACGTGAATCCGTTTGCCATCGAGGCGTTCAAGGAACGCGGTCAGGTGAAATATGACAAGGGCGACATGGCAGGAGCAAAGGAAGACCTGCAGAAGGTGCTTGAAATAGACCCAGACAGGGCGGCAGACATCAGTGGAGAATACTCCGCAGAAGGCATTGAGCACAAGGTGAGAAAGGCCTATAGCAACATAAATCCGCTCGGACTGTAAGAAAAATAAGCACAAAAATGAAAAAAAGTAGCTTTTTATTTGTCTATTTCAAAGAAAAGTTATAATTTTGCACCGAAAAAATAAACAATAAATAAAACAAGAAAAGTTATGAATCGCATTTACGCACCTTTCTATTACTTCTATTTCTACTTTGCAAGGAATTGTGAAGCGGGAAGTTGCGTGTAGATTTCAACTTATGACAAAGGTAAATCAAACAATGAGATAAAGATTTGCATCAAGGTCCCGCTCCATCAAAGATGAGGCGGGGCTTTTGGTAATTAAGAGTAATGAATTAAAAATATATTGAAGAGGTGAAAAGAATAGCAATACAAGGAATGATAGGGTCGTTCCACGACATCGCTGCCCACCAGTATTTCGAGGGCGAACAGTTGCAGCTCATCTGCTGCGACACCTTCGAGGAGGTGTTCGAAAACGTAAAAAAAGACCCTACTGTAATTGCAATGACTGCCATCGAGAACACTATAGCCGGAAGTTTGTTGCACAACTATGAGTTGCTGCGCGATTCGGGACTGGCGGTGGTGGGAGAACACAAACTGCATATCTCACACTGTATCTGTTGTCTGCCCGACGACGACTGGGAGACGATACAGGAGGTCCACTCTCATCCTGTGGCTCTGATGCAGTGCCGCAACTTCCTCTCAAAGCATCCCAACATGAAGGCGGTGGAAAGTGACGACACTGCCGGCTCGGCAAAATATATCAGCGACAACAGCTACAAATGCCAGGGATGGGCTGCCATCTGCAGCAGCACGGCGGCAAGACTCTACGGACTGAAGGTGCTCGAGGACAACATAGAGGACAACAAGCACAACTTCACACGCTTCCTCGTGTCGTCGAATCCCATGAAGGCAGACTTCCTCCGTCCGCTCGAGAAGACTAACAAGTCGAGCCTGGTGTTCTCTCTGCCACACGAGGAAGGATCGCTGTCGCAGGTGCTCAGCATCCTGACTTTCTATAAGATAAACCTCACGAAGATACAGTCGCTGCCCATCATAGGACACGAGTGGGAATATCTGTTCTACGTGGATGTGACCTACGACAACCTGACACGCTACAGGCAGAGCATCGACGCTATAGTCCCTTTAACAAAAGAACTAAAGATATTGGGTGAATATGTGTCAAAATAACCTGAAGATATTTGGAATTAAAAAATAAAAGATTAAGAAACAAAGTTCGTATGAAAGAAGATATAAAACCAGCAGAGCGACTGTCGCTCGTCAGCGAATACTACTTCAGCAGGAAGCTGAAAGAGGTGGCACAGATGAACGCTGAAGGCAAGGACGTGATAAGCCTTGCCATAGGTAGCCCCGACATGCCGCCATCGGAAAAGACAATAAGTAAACTGTGTGAGGTGGCACAGCGTCCCGACAGCCATGGCTACCAGATAACCATGGGCATACCAGAGCTCCGCCAGGCAATGGCAGACTTCTACAAACGCTGGTATGATGTTGACCTCGACCCGTCCAAGGAAATACTGCCTCTCATAGGCTCGAAGGAGGGAATCCTTCATGTTACACTCGCTTTCGTCAATCCTGGCGAAGAGGTGTTGGTGCCTAATCCTGGCTATCCCACATACACGTCGTTGAGCAAGATTCTCGGTGCCAAGGTGGTGAACTACGACCTTATGGAGGAGAACGGATGGCAACCTGATTTCAACCAGTTGGAGAATATGGACCTGAGCCGAGTGCGACTGATGTGGACCAACTATCCCAATATGCCAACAGGCGGCAACGCACGGATGGAGACCTACAGAAAGCTGGTGGATTTCGCACGCCGACATAACATCGTGGTTGTGAACGACAACCCATACTCGTTCATTCTCAATAAACAACCGATGTCGCTGCTTCAGGTGGAAGGGGCAAAGGACTGCTGCATAGAGTTCAACTCAATGTCGAAAAGCCACAACATGCCAGGTTGGCGTGTGGGAATGTGTATTGCAAACCCTACATTCATAAGCTGGATTCTGAGGATAAAGAGCAATATCGACAGCGGTACATTCCGTGGCATACAGTTGGCTGCTGCTGAGGCATTGGCTAACGATGATGAGTGGCACCACGAGGCAAACATTGAGACCTACGCACGTCGCCGCCAGTATGCAGAGCAGATAATGGACATTCTCGGCTGCACATACGACAAGAATCAGGTGGGAATGTTCCTCTGGGGAAAGATACCGGAGAAGTATGCCGACAGCGAGGAACTCACGGAGCTTGTGCTCCACAAAGCGAGGGTGTTCATTACCCCAGGCTTCATCTTCGGCAGCAAGGGACAACGCTACATCCGCATATCGCTCTGTGCAAACGAGAGCGTCTTCGCCGCCGCGTTGCAAAGAGTGAGAACTTGCGAAACTCAAATACTTTAGAATAAAAAATTAAAACATTGACATATATGGAATTAGAACTTGAAAAACTTTCGTTGCCAAGCGACAACGAACGACCATTTGTGATAGCAGGACCATGCTCCGCAGAAACTGAGGAGCAAGTGATGACAACAGCCCGCGACTTGGCTGCCAAGGGTTGCCACATGTTCCGCGCAGGTGTGTGGAAGCCACGCACAAAACCAGGAGGATTTGAGGGTAATGGCGAGGTCGCACTGCCATGGATGAAGCAGGTGAAGGAGGAGACAGGCATGTTGGTGTCAACAGAAGTGGCTACTCCGGAACATGTGGAGCTGGCACTGAAATATGGCATTGACATTCTCTGGGTTGGTGCCCGCACTTCTGCCAATCCTTTCGCCATGCAGGCTCTTGCCGACTCGCTGAAGGGTGTTGACGTTCCAGTGTTTGTTAAGAACCCCGTGAATCCTGACCTTGAGCTTTGGATTGGAGCTATGGAGCGTATCAACCAGGCAGGAATAAAGAAATTGGGAGCCATTCACCGTGGTTTCTCAAGCTACGACAAGAAGATTTACCGCAACTCCCCAATGTGGCAGATTCCTATCGAGCTCCACCGCCGCATTCCTGACCTGCCAATCATCTGCGACCCTTCACACATCGGCGGACGCCGTGAACTCATTGCACCACTGTGTCAGCAGGCAATGGACCTCGGTTTCGACGGCCTTATCGTTGAGAGCCATTGCAATCCCGACTGCGCATGGAGCGACTCCAAACAGCAGGTTACACCAGACGTGCTCGACTATATCCTCTCGCTCCTCGTGATACGCAGCGAGACACAGACCACTGAAGGCATCACACAACTCCGTCACCAGATTGACGATCTCGACAACCAGCTGATGGACCTCCTCTCCAAGCGTATGCGCGTGTGTCGTGAGATAGGTCAGTACAAGAAAGAGCACAACATGACCATTCTCCAGGCCGCCCGCTACAACGAGATATTGGAGAAGCGTGGTGCCCAAGGCTCACTCTGCGGAATGGCACCAGAGTTCGTTGCCAAGGTGTTTGAGCTGATACACGAGGAAAGTGTTCGCCAGCAGATGGAAATAATTAACAAATAATTTTATTATTTGTGATTAAAGAATTAAAGAGTTAAAGAATTAAAGTTCGTTGGTGCAGATGTATATGAATAAGAATAATCTGGTTGCAGAATTGAGCTTGGAATACGCCGTAAGGATTGTGGACTTGAACAAGTATCTGAGACAGAGTAAGAAGGAATTTGTCATATCTGCACAAATAATTAGAAGTGGCACAAGTATAGGTGCAAACATAGCAGAAAGTTCAATGGCACAGAGTACTCCTGATTTCATATCGAAATTGCATATCGCGCTGAAGGAGGCAAGTGAGACAAAATATTGGCTTGATCTGTTGTTAAGGACAAAATATGTGACTGACGAACAGTACAGATCTTTATATAAGGACCTGCGAGTAATAATAGGTTTGTTGGTCAACATAGTAAAGAAGGTAAAAGGGGAGGGATAAACCACCTCAATGAACTTTAATCCTTTAATTCTTTAATACTTTAATTACTAAAATTTGAATGATATGAAAATTTTAGTATTGGGGGCAGGTAAGATGGGAAGTTTCTTCCTCGACTTGCTCAGTTTCGACCACGAGACGGCGGTGTATGAGAAAGACCCGAAGAGAATGAGGTTTACATACAACTGCCAGCGACTTACCACACTCGACGAGGTGAAGGAATTCGCACCTGAACTCGTCATAAATGCCGTAACAGTGAAATACACCATACCGGCGTTCAAGGAAGTGTTGCCTTACCTGCCAAAGGACTGTATCATCAGCGACATATCGTCGGTGAAGACCAACCTTAAGGAGTATTACGACTCCACGGGATTCCGATATGTCTCCACTCACCCGATGTTCGGACCCACCTTCGCCAACCTTAACCAACTGAGCGAGGAGAACGCCATCATCATCAGCGAGGGCGACTACATGGGACGCATCTTCTTCAAGGACCTCTACAGCCGACTGGGACTGAACATCTACGAATACACCTTTGAGGAACACGACCGCACGGTGGCTTACTCACTGAGTATTCCTTTCGTAAGCACCTTCGTCTTTGCTGCTGTAATGAAGCATCAAGACGCTCCAGGAACAACATTCAAGCGACACATGCGCATAGCAAAGGGCGTGCTCAACGAGGATGACTATCTGCTGCAGGAGATACTCTTCAATCCCTACACGAGCGACCAGGTGGCACAGATACGCGATGAGCTGAAGGAACTGCTTGAGATAATCGACAACAAAGATTCCGACAGAATGAAGCAGTATCTGACCAAGATAAGGGAACACGTGAAAAGAGACATAGAGATAAAAAGGAAAGACTAAGACACATAAGGTATTGGGCACTAACATATATCATATCGTTGCCTTCCTGACTGTAGCGGTTTGGGGCACTACATTTGTTTGGACGAAACTGTTGATAAACAACGGACTTTCGCCCGCACAGATATTCACTCTGCGTTTTATCATTGCCTACGTCTTGCTTCTGTCCTTCTCGCTTCTGCGCCCGCATTTCCTGCGGCGGAAGCTTGAGACTGAGGCACCAGACAAATGGCGCAAAGTGCAGCACAGGTGGTTTGCCGACAACTGGCGCGACGAACTTACCATGGTGGCACTCGGAATAACAGGCGGATCGATGTATTTTCTAAGCGAGAACGAGGCGTTGAGGTTTACCACGGCAACAAACGTGTCGCTCATCGTCTGCTCCTGCCCCTTGTTCGCAACCTTGATAATAGGTTTGTTCTACAAGTCCGAGCGTTTCCGTCCCTTGCAGATTGCAGGGTCGCTGTTGGCGTGTATGGGCATGGCGATAGTTGTGCTCAACGGACATTTCGTGCTCCATCTCTCTCCGCTTGGCGACACTCTTGCTTTCGGGGCATGCCTCTGTTGGGCTTTCTACTCGTTGCTGATGAAACCGGTGATGGATCGCTATACGGCAATGTTTATCACACGCAAGGTGTTCTTCTATGGCATTTTGACCATATTGCCATATTATTTGGTGGTGCCGGAAATGCCCGACATGGAAGTCCTCTTGCGTCCAGCAGTGCTTGTAAATCTCCTGTTTCTTGGTAGTGTGGCATCCATGCTGTGTTATCTGACATGGAGTCTGTGCATGGCGCGTCTTGGAGCTGTGAGATGTACCAACTGGGTGTATTTCAACCCTATAACCACTATCGTCTTTGCGGCGATGATATTGGGCGAACAAATCACATCCTATTTCCTTGCCGGTACGTTTTTCATTCTTCTCGGTATGTATATGCTGAACAAAAAGCTTTAATTCTTTAATCTTTTAATACTTTAATTCTTTAATCTTTTAATTCTTTAATACTTTAATTCTTTAATTGCGCGTAGCGCCTACTTTAATTCTTTAATTCTTTAATTCTTCACATCTATGTCTGCAGGTAAATGGATTGGCGGTATTATCGGTTGGATAACCGCAGGACCACTCGGAGCTTTGGCTGGAGTGGCAATAGGAGCAATGTTTGATGTTGGTCTCGACTCAGTGAATAACCCTGGCAATGCCGGAACACGGGAAGGCGCTTTCGGCGACAACGGTTCACGCCAGTATAGCGACGACGAGCAGCGTAGTGGTTTCATGTTCTCGCTCCTTGTTCTCGCGTCTTATGTCATAAGGGCCGACGGACGTGTCATGCACTCCGAGATGCAGCTTGTGCGTGAGTTTCTGCGTCAGAATTTCGGTGTGGCGGCACAGTCGCAGGGAGAACAGATCTTGCTTCGCCTCTTCGACGAGCAGAAACGCCAGGGAACGTTTCGGTTCAAGAACACCGTGGCTGACTGTTGCCAACAGATAGCCCGCTATATGGACTATTCCCAGCGCCTGCAACTCGTCAATTTCCTCGTGCTCATCTCACAAGCCGACGGAAAGGTTGATCCGCAGGAAGTAATGGCGATAAACGAGTGTGGCCATTGGCTTGGAATGTCTAAACAAGACATCGATTCTCTTTTCAGTCTGAAAGGCAACACTCTCGACGAGGCTTATCGCGTGCTTGGTGTCGCTCCCGATGCCACCGACGACGAGGTGCGCAAGGCCTACCGCAAGCTCGCCCTTGAACACCATCCCGACCGTGTTGCCGCCCTTGGCGAGGATGTTCGCAAGGCTGCAGAAAAGAAATTCCAGGAAATCAATGCGGCAAAAGAAAAGGTGTTTAAGGCACGCGGCCTTTAACACCTCTGCAGGTTAACACCTTTTGCAGGTTAACACCTTCTATTTTTTGTCCTTTGCGGGTCTTACAAGAGCCTCACACAGTCGGCGTTGTAGCACTCGTGCGTCGAGAACTGACATCTCGCTGTCCATTATGGCAAAGGCGAGGACGTGACCGTTGGCTCCTTCGCAAAGTCCCGCAAGCGAGCTTATCCCGTAAGGGTGGGAGAGAGTTCCTGTCTTTGCCTTTATCTTCCCTCGTGTCAGACCTCCTGTCATCTCCCTGGCAAGCGTTCCGTCAACACCTGCCACGGCGAGGTGCTGCTCCAGCATCTTGCGTATTCTTGGGTCTTCGTATCCAAAACGCAATACCGAGGTCAGGGCAATGGGCGAGAGACGGTTATAGGTGCAGAGTCCGCAACCGTCGTGAACCACAAGGCTACTGTCTGTCAGTGCAAGTTTCTCAACAAGGAATTTTCTAAGATAATCTACCCCCGAAGTTACGGGATTGCCCTTGGGATTCACCTTGTTGCCTATTGTGTAGAGCATTGCTGTTGCCTGTGTGTTGGAACTGTTTTTCCACATCCGCTTTATCACTTCGCCTATCTGCCTGCGGCTTACATAAAGGCAACGGAAGTCGCGTGTGGTGGGCTTAAACACAATCTGACTGTCAGCCACAGCTATGCCGTTGCCACGCAGCGAAGCCTTAAGAGCCTTCACCACCTTGTCAGAACCTTTATAAAACAGCCCGTATTTCGAGAAAGTCAAGTCCCAAGGATACCAATGTTCCTCGCTCTTAACTGGTTCGTTTATCGTAAGGTCAACATAAATTTTTCCACCCACACGCTTCACTCCTTTCTTCCTCACCACCTTGGCAAACTCTCCCAGGTCGGGGGCTAAGAGTTGTGGGTCGAGTCCTGCCTTGAATGCCAAATCGCCTTTCAATGTTCCGTCAGACGCTACGTTTCCGCGAAGGAAAATAGCTGTCCAATAGTGGT
>SAMEA3663038__coassemble_654_pt1 | contig 10876 bp, 9 predicted proteins | sample SAMEA3663038__metabat2_low_PE_036 | metagenome-assembled genome bin SAMEA3663038 (sample SAMEA3663038) | pig gut metagenome | biome: pig gut; feature: pig-associated habitat; material: faeces | place: France | collected 2012 | reverse complement strand
GAAGCATACACCTATTTTATATATATAAGGAGGAAGTTGGCTTAGGAAACGGTCGTAGTAGCCTTTTCCCCTGCCGAGACGGTTGCCTTTTTCATCGAAAGCCATTCCAGGCACCACCGCCACATCTATCTTCCCATAGTCGGTGAACAAGGGACCCAGTGGCTCCATAATGTGGAATGCGCCTTCGGAAAGGTCTTTTTCAGATTCGTAAAGTCTTATTTCCATAGTGGTGTCACTCGTCACCTTTGGTAGGAGAATGGTCTTGCCAATGGTGTTGCGGAGCAAGGGCATGGTGTCCACCTCGTCGGGTAGGGAGCAGTAGAGCATCACGGTCTTTGCCTTGGCAAAGTGTGGCTCAGTCTCTAACCGCCGGATAACGGCAAGCGAGAATTCCGCCAGTTGTTGCTGACTGAATTCCCGCTTGCGTTGTCTTACTATTTGTCTTAGCTCACGCTTGTTTAACATACACTTGCCTGCAGGTTGAGGTTAGAGTGAGTGCCGCGGTGGTCGTAGGGTTTTGTTACTACGGCAACCTTGTCGTCCTTTTTCTTCGTGTTCTTAGGGAAAGCCTCCCCACGCTTGAATACGTCGAGTGCAGTCTTTATCGTTGGGTCGTCGGCATTGAGATACTGTGTCCACGCATTCTCGTCAAGAATATTGTAAACGATGCGGCTGCAGAGGTAGCGTTCGAGCAGAGTGTGCGACTTCTTAATCATCAGGTTTCGGCGCTTCAGTCCGTTCTTGTCGGCGTAGGTTGCAAACTTGTCCACTATGTTTTGTTTCCTCAGATGAGCCACTATATCCTTCATGTCGCCTAACTTGGTGAGTTTCTCGCGGTTCTCGTCGGTGTATTCAAATGCGAACTGTAGAATGAGTCCCGACATTGCAGCCTCCTTGTAGTAAGAGGTGATGCCGAGGGTGTCATCCGGAACGAAGATGTCTGGTGTGATGCCGCCGCCGCCATATACAATGCGTCCGTTGCTGGTGTGATAAGCCTTGCCAGTGTGCTTTATGCTGTCCTGCGAGAAATACTCTCCATGTTGGTATCGGTTGAGAAGGTCTTCCTCGTAGTCCTTGTCTGCGCCAGAGGTGTAGGGCTTCTGTATGCAGCGTCCTGAAGGAGTGTAGTAACGAGCGGTGGTGAGGCGTATCATTGACCCATCCTTAAACGACAATGGCTTCTGTACCAAGCCTTTGCCAAACGACCTGCGACCTATGATTGTTCCGCGGTCGTTGTCCTGAATGGCTCCGGAGAGTATTTCCGATGCCGAGGCAGAGCCTTCATCGATAAGAACAACGAGCGGAATCTGCTGGTAGCTTCCCTTTCCGTCGCTGGCGAAGTCCTGTCTTGGCGAGTGGCGTCCCTCCATATATACTATGAGCCTGTTCTTAGGCAGAAACTCGTTTGCAATCTGCACTGCCGAAGCCATATAGCCTCCAAGGTTTCCGCGAAGGTCGATGACGAGGTTTCTGAGGTTTTCCTGCGACAGTTGTGCGAGTGCTATGAGCATCTCTGGATAGGTGTTCTCGGCAAATTTCTTTATCTTTATGTATCCAGTCCCGTTGTTTAGCATATAGGTTGCCGTGATGCTTTTCTGTGGAATCTCGCCACGTGTAACTGTGACGTAGCGTACCTTCTTTGCTTTGTAGCCGAGAAGTCCTAATTCCACTTTAGTGTCCTTTGGACCCTTGAGGCGCCTCATCGACTCCGTGGTGGTGACAATCTTCCCGACGAAAGGCTTTCCGTCTATGCTTACAATCTTGTCGCCGGCTATCACTCCCGCACGCTCTGCCGGACCGTTGCCAATGACGTTCTGCACGTGTATGGTGTCCTCGCGGATGGTGAACTCGATGCCCACTCCGGAAAACGAACTGCTAAGGTCGTCGTTGGCAGACTGCACATCCTTTGCTCCGATATACACGGAGTGAGGATCCAGCTCTGCGAGAATCTGCGGCATTGCTTTCTCTACGAGGTCGTTTATGTTCACGGTGTCAACATACTGGTCGTCGATAATGTGAAGCAGGTTGTTGAGCTTGTTCCCGCTTGTGTTTATGATGTTCAGCCTGTTGCCTGAGAAGTGGTTGGCATAGAAAGTGCCAATAAGTATGCCTATGACTACGCAAATAGCCATAAACAGCGGTGTGAACCTATTTGTCTTGTTCTTATACATTATTCTCGGGATTAATATGTTCTACTTCAATGTTTGCCTGTTTCAGCAGCTTGATTCCGTCGTCGAGGCGGTAAGCTCTTGCATAGACAACTCGTTTTATGCCTGCCTGTATGATGAGTTTTGAACATTCTATGCACGGGGCATCGGTGACGTAGAGTGTGGCTCCGTCGCTGTTGTTAGAACTTCGCGCCAGTTTTGTTATTGCGTTAGCCTCTGCATGCAGTACATACGGAAGCGTCACGTTGTTCTCCTCGCAGACATTCTCGAATCCGCTTGGGGTGCCGTTGAAACCATCGCTGATTATCATTTGGTCCTTCACCACCAAGGCTCCAACCTGCCGACGCTTGCAGTAGCTGTTCTCTGCCCATATCTGCGCCATTCTCAGATAGCGCAAGTCGAGTTTCTGTTGTTTCTCATCCATTGTTTTTTCAATAACTTTATTTCAAACTCCTCAAACCTCTCAAACCATTCGATCCCAATTCGAACCATTCAAACCCAATTCAAACCCAATTCGAACCATTCAAACCCAATTCGAACCATTCAAACCTGAGGATACTGCTTTAATTCTTTATTCCGTTTCGTTTCAGCAGTGCCTTTATGGTAGGTTCTTTTTTGCGGAAGCGCTTGTAGAGGATCATAGGATGTTCAGTGCCACCTCTTGAGAGAATGCTGTCGCGGAATCGTTGTGCTGTTTCCTGGTCGAAGATGCCTTTCTGCTTGAACACATAGAATGCGTCTGCATCGAGAACCTCTGCCCATTTGTAGCTATAGTAGCCAGCGGCATAGCCGCCAGCCATGATGTGGCTGAACTGCACTGTCATGCAGGTATTGAGACGTTCTGCTGTGTCTGGCTTCAACTCAGCTTCGCGGCTCGACTTCCGTTCGAGCAGTTTTATGTCTTCCGCCGACTCCAATGGTTTGGTGAGGGTGTAGAAGCCCATGTCTATGAGTCCGAACTTCACCTGTCGCAGGCAGGAGAGCGCAATGTTGAAGTTGCGGCTCTTCACCACTCGTTTTATCAGGTCGTCGGGTAGCATCTCGCCCGTCTGGTAGTGGAAAGCAAAGGTCTGTAGGAATTCCTTCTCCACAGCATAGTTTTCCATGAATTGTGACGGAAGCTCAACGAAGTCCCACCAAACATTTGTGCCGCTGAGGCTCTCAAAGCGTGTGTTGGCAAACATTCCGTGCAGTGCGTGTCCAAACTCGTGTAGGAAAGTTTCCACCTCGCCGAGGGTCAACAGGGCAGGCTTTTCCGGCGTAGGCTTTGTGAAGTTCATCACTACGCTTACGTGTGGTCGCACGTTCTTTCCCTTGCTGTCAATCCACTGTCCTTGGTACTCTGTCATCCAGGCTCCCGATTGTTTTCCCTTGCGTGGGTGGAAGTCGGCGTAGAACACTGCAAGGTATGATCCGTCCTTGTCGAACACCTCGTAGGCCTTCACGTCAGGATGATATACCGGTATGTCTGTATTTTCCCTGAATGTTATTCCGTAGAGTCGGGTGGCAAGTCCGAAGACTCCCTTTATGACGTTGCTTAGCTCAAAATAGGGGCGCAGCATCTCTGCGTCAATCTTGTATTTCTTCAGCTTCAGCTTGTGAGAGTAGAAAGGTGTATCCCACGGCTCTATTCTCTCTATAGCATTCTCTGGCTTCAGGAGTTTCTTCGCCATCTCGCTTATGTCGTTAGCCTCTTTCAGTGCCGTTGGTCTATAGGCGGCTATGAGGTCGTTGAGCAGTTTATAGACAGTGCGCTTGTTTGATGCCATACGTCTTTTCAGCACATAGTCGGCGAAGGTCGGGTAGCCGAGCAGCTGTGCGAGCTCAAGTCGTATGTTGACAAGTTTCTTGCATATTTCCTGATTGTCCTCGCTGTTGCCGTGGAAACAGAGAGTGTTCTTTGCCATATACATTTTTTTGCGAAGGTCGCGGCGGGTGGAGTAGGTGATGAACGGGCTATAGCTTGGGAAGTCGAGAGTGAATATCCAACCTTCCTTGCCTTGCTCTCTTGCCTCTTGCGCCGCAGCCTCACGGGCTGTTTCAGGCAGTCCGTCGAGTTCTGCCTCGTCGGTGATGTGGAGTGTGAAAGCCTTGGTGTCTTTGAGCAGGTTTTGCGAGAACTGTAGCGAGAGCATGCTTGCCTCTTCGGTCAGTTGGCGCAGGCGCTCTTTCCCTGCCTCGTCGAGTAGTGCACCGCTTCTTACGAATCCGTCGAACTCGTTGTCGAGCAGCTGTTTTTCCTCGTTAGTCAGAATGCGGTGGAATCTGTGTACATGCTTTATCCTCTCGAAATAGTCCTTGTTGAGCATCACGTCGTTGGCGTGTTTTGTCAGCATGGGCTGAATCTTCTGTGCCAGCGAGTCCATCTCGTCGTTGGTGTTTGCGCTGAGCATGTTGAAAAACACTGTTGACACCCTTGAGAGCAGGTCGTAGTAGTGCTCCTTGCCTTCCTCGTGATATACAATGGTGTTGTCGAACGTGGGTTTAGCCGGATTGTTGATTATCTTCTCCAGCTGTTCGTCCTCTCTGCGTATTCCCTCTACAAAAGCTTCCTCGTAGTCTTCTATTCTTATTCGGTCAAACGGCACGGTGTCGTGTGGTGTGTCGTATGGTTCGAAAAACGGGTTCTTGCGCTTTGGCTCCTGTTCCGATTCTATCATATTTTCATTCATACTGTTTTCTTCTTTGCCATTTAGTGTGCAAAATTAGCAAAAATATCGCATACACCTTATTTAATAAGTATTTTTTAACTATAAAGTTATAATCCGCTCCATGAAAGGCACGGTGATTTGACCTCGTGCGAGGCTCAACAGCCCCTCGTTCTGCATTTTGTTTAGCTCTGCAGAGACGTCGCGCCGGCTTGTGTTTATCTCTTCCGAGAGCCTTGTCATAAGTATTCTGAACACTTTGTGTCCTGCGGGGCGTAGGCAGTGGTTCACCATGAAGTGTATGATGTGGCTTCGCTCTGTTTCTCCCTTGTTCTGCCATACGGATTGCAACGTCTTTTGTGACATTGTGGCGAGAATGTTGAGATAGTTCAGGCGGATGGTCTCAAACTTCTGAAACATAGCCACAAGTTCCTTCTTCTCTATTGCTATGAAGTTGCATCGTGTGGATGTGGTGAAGGTGCTGCGGTAGCGTTGGCTCGAACCGAAGAGGTTCTCAGGCTGAAGTGTGTAGGGCGAGTTGAACACCTCCTTTACAGAATAGCTATGGTCGGCGGATTCTGTTACAGACTCTATCTGCCCGTTGGCGAGCATCACCAGACTGTCGCATGGCGCGTCAGCCTTCACTATTGTCTGTTCCGCTGGCATCTTGATAAAGTCAAGTCGGTTGTGCGCCACAAGCTCCATGATGTCGTTGTGGCTCATTCCAAGAAAGAGCGGAAACTGTGATAGTCTATCGTAAATCCTTAACTCTGCCATAGGTTATTTTTCAACAATTTTTCCTTTAAGCGATTCGGAGAACCATGTCTTGTTCTTCCCGTCGTTGTCTGCATAGATGAAATACGCCATTATCTCAGGGTGATGCTTCAGAAGCTCCTGTGCCTTTTCCATACCCATCACCATGAAGGCTGTGGCATAGGCATCGGCAGTGGCGCAGTCGGCTGCTATCACCGTCGATGAGAGTATGTTGTGCTGCACAGGATAGCCCGTGTGCGGGTCTATGGTATGTGCATATTTTTTACCGCCTTTGTAGTAGAAGTTGCGGTAGTTGCCGCTTGTTGCCATTGCCTTGTCGGTGACGTTGATGACGCTTTGTATCTCTTGGTTTACCGAAAGTGAGTCATCAACAGGTTTTGTAACACCTATTTTCCATGGCAACCTCCTTTTGCTGATGCCTTTTGTAACTATTTCTCCTCCTATCTCAACCATGTAGTTTTCCACACCCTTGCTTTTCAGTAGTCGTGCCACCACATCGCTTCCGTAGCCTTTGGCTATGGAACTGCAGTCGAGCATGGTTCGTTTGTCGTCTTTCACTATTCGGCGTCCATGGAGTCTAACCTTCTTGTAGCCGATGATGTTCTTCAGACTGTCGATGTTCTGTTTTGTGGGAGCTGTACCTGACTTGAATCCAAATCCCCATGCGTTAACCAACGGTGCTACGGTGATGTCGAAAGCTCCGCCAGTGTCGTCTGAAATTTTCTGCGCAAGGGTGAACACATCTATGAACATGTCGTTCACCTCCACGTCGTCGTTGTTGTTCACGGCAGTGATTATGGAGCTTTTGTTGAAAGGCGACAGTGCCTCGTCAACCTTCTGTAGTTCTGCCTTGATGCTTGCGTGTAGGTCGGAGTCGCACTGGTAGGTTATGTTATAGGTCGTGCCAAACACCATTCCCTTGTTGTTCTGGTATGGAATGGAGCCTTGTCGCCTTATTATCATCACGGTGCCAACTATCAGCACCACGAGGAAAGGCAGTTGCCAAATCAGTTTTTTGTTTTTCATATATCAATAATGACATTGAAGTTGGCTCCCAATCTTGTGTCTCCCCATTTTCCGTAGCCGGGAACATACCACGTCTTGCCCGCACTGCAGTCCTTGTGGGCAAGGCGGCGCTTGTATCTCACGTTCCATCCAAGGTGGAGCGGACCGAATATCTTTGCGTCGAGTCCTATCACCACCTCCGCCCAGTGTTGGTTGCAGCTCTCGCCCACAATCTCAAACGACGTCGGAGAACCCCAAATGGGGTCGGAAACCTCTGGTCGTGCCATATCCACCTTGTATGAGGTGAAGGCGTAGCGAAGGCCGCCGTAGATGCGGTTTGGAGTGTGCTTGTTTTTCAGCAGGTTGAGGTCGCAGCCTACCCTGAAGTATGGAGCCTTGGTGGAATAGGATATTTGGGTCACCTCGTTGTTGTGGTCTGCCTCCCCGTAGCCTATCTCCACTATTGGGAAATACTGGTCGTGGAGGTTGATGCGCAGAGCCCCCTCCATCTCGCCGTAGTCGCTCATCGCCTTTACCAACGGTCCGGCAATATCCACCGACACGGCACAACCTCTGAACAGAGGCACGGAGTCCTTCTGCAGCGAGAATAGCTTTCCCTGTGCCTGTGCCACAGTGGCGGCGAAGAGGAGCAGCAGACTAAATGCCAGTCTTGAAATAGATGTGGAAGTTTTCTGTATTTGAGTCATAATCTATTCGTCCTTTTTTTACCGATATTGAGTCGATGCCGTTGCGTGTGTGCCTCAGCGACGTTACGTCGTGGAAATACACCAGCTTGCAATCCACCGACTCAAACTGTGGCAGGTTGGTCTTTTCTATCCATACGGTGTCGGTCAGTTCGCGAGTGTCGCTCTTGCGCACGAAGGTGAATGTGTCGGCTGCGTTGGTGTAGCTTATGGGAAGCTGGAACGACGTTGTCTCCACGCTCTTGTTCAGAATCACGGTGTCAACGCCTCGTGCAAGGCGAGTCAGCACAGTTAGCGTGTCGTGGAGCGTGTCCTGTGTGCCGTCGGCTTTCTGCAGTTTGTATAGCGTTGCCACGTTGTTCTCCACAGGACAGTCTATTGAGGTGCAGGCAGTCATTGCCGTCAAGGCAATAAGTGCAATTGTCATTCGCCGCATCTTATCTCCTCCTCTATCTGATAGTCGTTTCGTCCTGACGAAGACCTGCTAATAAGATCGCCCACAAATCCGGCGAGAAATAGCTGGGTGCCTATCATCATCATCGTGAGAGCGATGTAGAAATAGGGTGAGTCGGTTACGAGACGCTGCGGAATGCCGTGGGCGAGACACCAGAGCTTGTCGGCTCCCAGGGCGAAAGCTGAAATAAAACCGATGAAGAACATTATGGTGCCAAGGAAACCGAAAACGTGCATTGGCTTCTTGCCGAAATTGCTGAGAAACCAGAGCGTTATGAGGTCGAGGTAACCATTGAAGAAGCGGTTGAGCCCGAACTTCGACTTGCCGTACTTGCGTGCCTGATGGTGAACCACCTTCTCTCCAATCTTGTCGAATCCGGCGTTCTTTGCCAGATAGGGAATGTAGCGGTGCATCTCTCCATACACCTCTATGTTCTTCACCACGTCGCGGCGGTAGGCCTTCAGTCCGCAGTTAAAGTCGTGGAGGTTCTTTATGCCGCTTATCTTCCGCGCCGTGGCATTGAAGAGCTTTGTGGGTATGGTCTTCGACAGCGGGTCGTAGCGTTTCTGCTTGTAGCCTGAAACGAGGTCGTAGCCCTCCTCCTTTATCATCTTGTATAGGGCTGGAATCTCGTCGGGAGAGTCCTGCAGGTCGGCATCCATGGTAATGACCACGTCGCCCTGTGCCTGCTCAAATCCGCAGTAGAGTGCAGGGCTTTTGCCGTAGTTGCGGCGGAACTTGATGCCTTTAACGTTTTCCGACTCTGTAGCAAGCCGTTCTATCACCTCCCAGGAGGTGTCTGTGGAACCGTCGTTGACGAAAATAACTTCAAAGCTGTAGCCGTGGGCTTTCATCACGCGCTCAATCCATGCGTAGAGCTCCGGCAGCGATTCTTCCTCGTTGAAGAGGGGTATTATAACTGAAATATCCATAAGGGTGAATTCTTTTGGCTGCAAAATTACTGAAAAATCTTCATACCGCCATATTTTTCACCTCTTTTATATAATATAATGACGTTTTTTTACTCTTTTAGGCTATTTCGAGGGAATAACCATTATGATTTTGCAGCCCTTGGTGTAGGTCTTGTCTATATACACCTTGCCTCCAAGGCGCGTCATGATGGCGCGGCAGAGGGTAAGTCCCATGCCCGTTCCGGGGATGAACTCATCCACCTTGGTGAACTGCTCGAACACCCATTCCTGCTTGTCTATCGGAACTCCGCATCCAGTGTCGCTCACTTCAATGGTGAGTGAGTCGCCATCTGTTGAGGTGCTCAAGTCTATGTGTCCCTTGTCGGTGAATTTCGCCGCATTGTCGAGCACCTGCATCAGTGCGCGCTCCAGCATGTTAGAGTCGGTGGCAACAACGAGGTCGGCGTCCGTGGTGTTGTAGCTCAGTTCCACTCCAGGCTTTGCCTTCATCTGTGTTTGGGCAAGAGCTGTCTTCATGATGTCGTCTATCCTCACCTGCGTTATGTTTGGAGTCTGGCTGTCAATGTCCGCCGTTTCGAGAATGTCGTCGATAATCTTTGCCAACTGTATGCTCTGCTTTTCTATTATGTCGGTCATGTGGCGCAGGTCGTCGCCTTCCACCATCGACGAGAGCACCTGCGAGAATCCCATTATTCCGTTTAGTGGAGTACGCACCTCGTGCTTTATACTCTTCATAAACGAGGTTTTCACCTCCAAGGCGCATTTTGTCTGTTGGTAGGCTTCGAGAATCTCGTCCTTGGCTCGTTTCAGTTGCCGGCGAGATCTTGTCTGCGTTATAACGAGAATGGCGAGCAACAAGGTCACAACTGTTACGGCAATGAAGGCGATGTAGGCAGATTCCAATTTCTTCTTGTTCAGCTCGTTCTCTATTTTGTTTATCTCGAGTTGCTTTTGTTGCCTCTCATACTGCATGGTGAGGTTCTGCACATGGCTCTGGTTTTTCTCGTTAACAACGCTGTCGTCCAGTTCACGGCATTTCACATAAGCGTCGAGGGCGTTTCCCTTGTCGCCTTTTTTCTTAAACCACTGGTATTTCAGATTATACACCTGTGCCTGGTGTCTTATTGATTTTATCTCTTTTGCCGTCTTGTCTGCATTGGTGAGGTAGTCCCAAGCCTCATTCAGTTCCCCTTTCACAATGTTCACGCGCGCCAACGAAAGACACGAGGCAAGCCAATGCCAGAGGTCGCGGCTGTCCTTCATAATGGCGTATGCCTTCTTATACTCCACAATGGCACTGTCTAACCTGTTGCGTTTCTCGTGCAGTTGACCTATGTGTGTGTGACAGAGCGAGATGCCGAGACGCGACTTCGCCTTTATGTTCATCTCCATTGCCTTTTGGTAATAGACCATGGCGGAGTCGAAGTTTTTCCTCTTTTCCTGCAGTGAACCTAAGTTGGAGTAGTTTATTGCCATACCGAGTTCGCTGTTCAGTGTTTTCTCGCCTTCAAGTGCTTGGCGGAATATGCTGTCGGCGGTTTCGTAGTTTCCGAGCGACATCATGGCATTGCCGATGCCGTTGAGCGAGACGACGCGGTTTTTCAGTGTCGTCTTGGAGTCTTGGTCGCTGTATTTGTCGCTGTACGAGAGTGCCTTATAGTGGTATGAGGCAGCCTCGTCCATTATGCCGAGCCTTCGGTGGCTTGTGCCAAGATTGTTGAGGATATTTATTATAAGCGTTGTGTCGCATATCTTCTCCGCAATTTTCAGTCCTTCCTTATGCACTTTTATAGCCCTTGTGAAGTTGCTTGCCTCGCGCAGTCGTTTTCCCAGTTCCCTATATGCAGCAGCCTCTGCAAACAAGTTCTCTGTCTCGTGGTATTTCTCCGCGAGATTTGCAATCGAGTCGGTGTCGCGCATGTTCTTCAGCATGTGGTCTATTTTGCGTTGCTCGTCTTTCTGTGTTTCCGGAACTTTTCTTTCCGTGCAGCTTCCTATTGCAATAGCCGCTGCAAGTGCTATTATAAGTTTTCTCATATCCTCATTTTTCAAACCAAAACTAAAACTAAAACCAAAACTAAAACCAAGTTCAAACCCCTTCAAACTAAATTCAAACCATTCAAACCATTCAAACCCAATTCAAACCATTCAAACCATTCAAACCCAATTCAAACCATTCAAACCATTCAAA
>SAMEA3663038__coassemble_651_pt1 | contig 10889 bp, 7 predicted proteins | sample SAMEA3663038__metabat2_low_PE_036 | metagenome-assembled genome bin SAMEA3663038 (sample SAMEA3663038) | pig gut metagenome | biome: pig gut; feature: pig-associated habitat; material: faeces | place: France | collected 2012 | reverse complement strand
AGTGCGACGACATTGCTGCCGAATTCGGTATCCGCAACATTCCTACTATCCTTTTCTTCAAAGGTGGCGAGATTGTTGACAAGATGGTTGGAGCAGCATCCAAGTCTAAAATCGAGGAAAAGTTCAAGGCTTTGCTCTAATGAGGAAAATTATGCTTATTGCCGCCGCAGCTCTTTTTACCCAAGGGCTGCGTGCCGGCGACATCCAAGTCAAGACGTTCCGCTATTCTGGCCCGTTCGTTGTCAAGGCGCCTGTAATGGTTGACAGTGTGGATGTTAACAAAAAGGCATTTTCCGCAGAATCACTGCTTGATACTCCCGTCGGTCTGCTGAAGGCTGGCGGGGGTAGTGTTTATAGCGGTGCCTTCGCTCCAGGTTCTGATGCCGACAACGCCCTTCATCTCTTGCAGTTCCAGCTCACCAATAGCGGCTATGCCAAAGCGCAGGTGAAGGTGGGAAAAATGAAAAACTATCAACTTTTCGTTGATGGCGAGAAGAGCGACGGCAATCTTTGCCTTTTGCCTGCCACTCACGATGTGGTGGTGAAATATCTCTCACATAAGGGCGACAACGACTCGTTGCAGGTCGTTGTTTCTGCTGAGAACGATAATCTCTTGCAACTCTCCACAGGCTCAAAGCGCCAATACACCCTCGCTGACGTGCTCAACGGCAAGCATTTCGCAGGCACAAGTCTCTCTGCCGATGGACGTTATCTCATCACTGGCTACAAGGATGTGGTCAATGCCACCACCACGTCGCGCCGCTGGAGTCTTACCGACTTGCGGACAGGAAACCTGGTGCTCGACACCGACAGGGCTATCGAATGGGTGCCAGGCACCAACAGTTATTATTTTGTACGAGAGTCTTCAACGGGTCGCCAACTCGTTGTCGTTGATGCGGCAACAGGCAAGGAGCGCATAGCAGCCAATGGACTGCCTGATTCCTATTTCATGTTCTCGCCAACTGCAGACTTCCTCGTCGTGTCACGCAATGTGGAAGGTCCAAAGGACGATGCCGATGTGCATCAGTTTGTCAGTCCCGACGACAGAATGCCCGGATGGCGCAACCGCACTGTTCTTGAGAAGTTCGACCTTGCCACAGGATTCGTCCAGCCTCTCACTTTTGGCTACAATAACGTGATGGCGATGGACATTTCTCGCGACGGACGTTATCTTCTCTATATGGTTAGCCGACAGCGCCTCGAAAAGCGGCCAACGACACTCTTCTCCATCCATCGTCTCGACTTGCAGACCATGGCAGACGAGACTGTCGTTGTCGACGATGGCTTCATCGGAAACGCCACGTTCTCGCCCGATGGCAAGAGTATTGCCGTTGTTGGTTCTCCCGAAGCGTTTGGAGGCATAGGCAAGAACTTGCCAGTCAACCGCACTCCAAGCATGGTTGACAATCAGGTGTTCATCGTGAGGATTGCCGACCGAAACGTAGTGCCACTGACACGCGATTTCAAACCGAGTATCGAGGAGTTGCAGTGGAATGCCTATGACGGAAAAATCTATTTCACAGCCCTCGACCGCGACTGCAAGCATCTCTATCGTGCCGATGCCAAGTCGGGTAGGATAGAGCAGATAGCGGAGCCAGAGGAGTATATGGGGCAGTTCTCACTTGCTGAAAAGGCTCCCGTTATGGCATTCAGCGGACAGAGCGCGTCAAACACCGACCGCCTTTACCGTATGGACCTCAAGAGCCTTAAGCCAACCGTTATCGAAGACCTCCACGCACAGCGTTTCGGCGATGTGGAGTTTGGCGAGTGCAAGGCATGGGATTTCGTCAACTCGCGTGGCGACACCATCTGTGGCCGCTACTATCTGCCTCCACATTTCGACCCTTCCAAGAAATATCCTCTCATTGTCAACTACTACGGCGGTTGCTCGCCAACGAGCCGCTATTTCGAGAGCCGTTATCCGCACCATCTCTATGCCACTATGGGCTATGTCGTCTATGTCGTGCAGCCAAGTGGTGCCACTGGCTTCGGTCAGGAGTTCTCTTCGCGCCACGTCAACACTGCTGGCGAGGGACCAGCTCAGGACATCATAGAGGGAACGAAGAAATTCTGCAACGACCATTCTTTCGTCGATGCCAAGAAGATAGGATGTATCGGTGCTTCTTATGGTGGTTTTATGACGCAGTATCTGCAAACCAAGACAGACATCTTTGCCGCAGCCATCTCCCATGCAGGCATCAGCGACCACACCAGCTATTGGGGTGAAGGCTATTGGGGCTATTCCTACAGCGAGGTGTCTATGGCAAACAGTTATCCGTGGACTGACCACGAGTTGTTTGTCAATCGCAGTCCGTTGTTCCTTGCCGACAAGATACACACTCCATTGCTGTTTGTTCACGGCATGGCAGACCACAACGTACCTGTAGGCGAGAGCATTCAGATGTACAATGCCCTCCGTTTGCTCAATCGTCCAACCGCTTTTGTCGTTGTTGAGGGCGAGGATCATCATATCCTCACCTACGACAAGCGTATAAAGTGGCAAAACACCATCTTCGCGTGGTTTGCCAAGTGGCTTCAGAACGATTCCTCCTGGTGGGATTCAATGTATGACAAGATACCGGAGTAGAGGAGTTGTTTTAGGAGTTAAGGAGTTAACTCCTAAAACAACTCCTTAATATATTCATCTAATCCTCGCCGCCCAACCGCCGCCTGATGCGAGGTTGATAGTGAGTTTGTCGCCTTTGTTCACTTTTTGCACTGTTTTTCTATAGTCAGTGGCTTCCTTCTCGGCGTTTATTCCGTCGGCAAAGATTATTGCCTCGTGAGTGCCTTCAGAGAGGAATGAGAGGTCGAGGGTCAAAACTCTTGGAGTCCAGTCGGTGAGGGCAGAGACATACCATGTGTCACCTTTGCGTCGTGCCAGCACGGTGTATTCTCCGAGTTCTCCGTCCAGTGCTATCGTCTCGTCAAACACAGTAGGAACGAGTGAGATGAAATCAGTACATGCCTGTTCGCACTCGTATTTTGTCGGACTGTCGGCAAGCATCTGCAGTGGAGCCTCGAAAGTTGCGTACATCGCCAACTGGTGTACTCGTGTACCTTGGCTCATCGGGTGGTCGTTGTTGCCGAAGAAGTTGTCTCGGCGTGCGTTGTCCATTGCTCCCGGTGTGTAGTCCATAGGTCCTGTCAACATTCTTAGGTATGGTATCGTCACGTCGTAGCGAGGCTGGTTGTGCAGAGGTCCGTCGCCTACGCGAGGCTCCCATTTCGAGTTCTCCAGTCCCTTTACTCCCTCGAAGTTGAGAATGTTCGGATATGCACGGTTGATGCCCGCAGGTTTCAGTCCGTGATAGTCGAGCAACAAATGGTGGCGTGCCGCACTCTCCGCAATTTTATATGCCGAGGCTATCACCTGCTGGTCGTCACGGTCGAAGAAGTCCACCTTAAATCCCTTTATCCCCATCTCGGCATATTGTTTCATTATGGCGTCTGTCTGTGCCATGTCCCCGTCGGGATTGCTGCCGATGAGGTTGCGCCAACTCGACCAAAGAATTATGCCTACACCCCGACTTTTGCCATATTCTATCAGTTGTTTTATGTCGATGTCGGGATTAAGGTTTTCTGTCAGCGACTCGTCTGAACTCCAACCCTCGTCAATGATTATATATTCGAGTTTGTTCTTCGAGGCGAAGTCGATATAGTATTTGTATGTCGGCGTGTTCATTCCAGACTTGAAGTCCACTCCGGTGATGTTGGTGTTGTTCCACCAGTCCCATGCCACCTTCCCTGGTTTAATCCACGATGTGTCGCCGATGCGGCATTGCGGAGCGAGAAGTTGTGCTACGTCGCAGTTCATGAGGTCCTTGTCGTTTCTGCTCACCACCACCACGCGCCAAGGCAGGCACTGGTTGCCGCTGATACGTGCTATGTATGCGGCACGTTCCGTGGGAACAAGGTTCAGGCGTGCATAGCCTCCAATCACTTGTTTCAGAGGATATGGCGCGAACTTTGCTTGCAATGAGTTTCCCTCGCCCTTTACAATCATCATTCCCGGATAGTTCTCCACTCCGGCGTCAAGGACCACCGCTTTCTTTCCTTGTGGCAGGCAGAGGGCAAGGGGCGTGATGGCAAGTGAGTCGGCGTACATCTTCGACAGTGGCTGTTCGTCGTAGTACGATTCGAATGAATAGCACCAACGCTCACCTCCACGGTTGTCGTTAACGTATGGAACAAAGGCTTTGTGATCGTCGGCAAAGCGGAACTCCGCCTTCTCGTCGTTCACCACGCGCTGCTTGCGTCCGTTTGCTGTCACTATGCGGTATGCCGCAAAGTCGTCGTATGCCCTCAGTTCCACGCTAACCCCTTGGGCAAACTTCAGTGTCACGGTGTTGTAGTTCTCGCGTATGACATTCTTCTTTACGTAGAATTCCTTTGAAGTCTTATCGATGGTTTTCCTTGCCGTTTCCTTTCCCGCTGTGTTGATGGTTCGTTTGCCGTCGATAGTAATATCGATGGCAGATGGCAGGAGAACCGCCTTCCCGTCTTGTTCCACAGCCCATGTCATGCCATTGGTGCCCGTGATGGCAGTCACTTTCAGAGTCCCGTCTGGCGAAGTCACCACGCATGTCTTTTCTCTTGCAGCCCACACTGTTGATGTCGCAAGAAGCAGTGTTAAGATTAATGTTGTCGTTTTCATAATGGTTATAAATAGTTAGGTATTTAACTCCACACCTTATTCCTTGTGCTGCAGTTCTGGCCAGTCGAGCCCGTCTTCTGTTATCTTCACGTTTTTCACCACCGTGTTTTCTATCATGTTCGGGTCGAAGGCCTGTTTTTTGTCACTAACGAGAATGTTCTCAAAGGTGAAGTCCTTTAACTTGTATTTGTCGCTTGTGCCAACGTCGAAGAAGTTGTTGCAGTCCATCTTTATGTTGCGCATCACGATGTTGTTGCACTGACTCAGTGGCATGTCGTCGCGCTTCTCTGGCTTGAAGAACTGTGTCCAAGGTCGAACAACGAGGAAACTGCCCGTGGTGCCCTTTATGTTCTCTACCGTCACATATTCGTAGTGTTGAGGTGTGTCGGGTCGCATCTTCAGCCACAGCACCCTGTTAGCCTTGTTCACGTCGATGTTGCTCAGCACAATGTTCTTGTCATACACGCTCTCGCTGCCAAGCGTAAGGCATCCGTGTACCACACCGTATCGGCAGTTGTCGATGAGGATATTGTAGTTCGGACCGTTTTCCGGAGCCTTGTCCGCCCATGTTCCCTTGCCTCCTTTAATGGCAATGGCATCGTCGTTCACCGACATGTAGCATCCGCTTACGAGAATGTCGTGACAAACGTCGATGTCTATAGCGTCGCTGCTCGGAGCCTTCACACCTGTTGTAGGTGCGAATATGTGGCAGTCGAGGTAGCGCACATGGTCGCAGCGGTAGAGATGGTTCGTCCAGAAAGGACTGTTCTGCAGGTGAACGTCCTGCACAGTCACGTTGCGGCAGTTAGAGATATATACAAGTCGCGGACGTTGTTCGTCCTTGTTCGTACACTGAGGATTCCATTTTCTTCTAATCCAGAATTCCTCCCAGTAGTGGTAGCCGTTACCGTCTATTGTTCCCTTGCCTGCGATGGTAAACCCGTCGAGGTTGTCGGCATTGACGAGAGCCGCAAAATATTTGCAAGTCTGTCCTTCTATTCGAGTCTCAAGGATAGGGAAGTCGGCGATATATTCGCTGCCTTTCAGTTTTCCTCCCTCTTCCACGAGCAGGTGGGTTCCCTGACGGAAGAACACCGCTCCGCTGAGGAATGTACCTTGTGGCACAACCACCACGCCGCCACCCTCGGCAGCCGCCTTGTCAATCACTGCCTGTATGGCTTTTGTCTGTATCAGTGTACTGTCGTTTTCCACGCCATGTTCCGTAATCACATATCTTTTACCCAGCGTGTTTACGTCCACTTTTTCTCTGTTGCCAAACCACGGGTCCATCTTTGTCCCGTCTGGCCATACGCCTTTCTTCGCCGATGCGCTAATGCTTGCCATCAGCACCAATAACATTATTATTTTTTTCATAATCTTGTATCAATAGTGATGAGTGATCTTTTCACTCTTCATTCTTCACTCTTCAATTTATAATATTCCACTGCTCCGAGAATGAAGCATCCTGTGCCGTAGTCTTCGAAGTCGGGCATTGAGGTGAAGGTTACGGGTTGACCTGCCGATGGGTCTTTGCCAGTACCTTGGTTGTAGCCGATGAATCCGCTTTCATGAACGCATGACTCCAACGCCTTCCACGCCCTTTCCATCGGTTCGTTGTAGGTCTTTGCAGGCAGTATGCCGTTGTTCACTCCCCATGCCATACCGTAGAGGAACAGTGCCGTTCCGGTCATTTCAGGACCGCCGTAGGTCACTGGTGACACGAGACTAACGTTCCAGAAACCGTCTTCGCGCTGACATTTTACGAGAGCCTTGCTCATCAGGAGGAAGTCTTTCTTCAGTTCCTTGTAAACCTTGTCGTTCTTTGGCAGTGTCTGCATCACCCTCACCAGAGCGGCATACACCCAACCGTTGCCACGGCTCCAGTAGCAGTTCTGTCCGTCGCTCTCCTTGTATGGCGGAACGAAATCCTTGTCGCGCCACCACAGACCTTCCTTTTTGTTAAGCAATCCTGCGGCAAGTGTGTCGCGTGTCCAGCGGTACGAACGCATGGCGTAGTCGAGATATTTCCTCTCTCCGGTCAGTTTTGCGTATTTGGCATATACTGGCATGCCCATCTGAATGGCGTCAATCCATGTCCAGTAGTTGTTCCTGCCTGTTGAAATCTGGTGGTCGAGATTTTCCTTCACCTTGCTCAGGTCTTTCTTCCCCTCGCTTTGGATGTAGCGGTCGATGTAGGTCTGCTGACAGCACTGGTTGTCGGCATCGGTGTCCTTCACGCTTCCGCGCGCTGTCCATTTGTGGTAGTCAGCCCATCGGTCGGTGTAGTCGATGTAGCGTTGTTGAGGGTCAATCTCATACAGTGCCATCAGGCCTTCGTAATACACAGCCCTTGTCCAAAGGTTACTTGTCCTCGCCTTGTTTACGTAAGTGTCAAGGGTTGGGTCACTGTACTTCTTCATGAAGTAGTCGTTGGTTCTCTTCACTACATCCAGTATCTCCTTTTGTTTCGTGTTTTGCGCCATTGTCTGTCCTGCGAAACAAAGTGCGCAAATTGCAATGCTGATTAGTTTCTTCATTATTTTTTTTGTTATTCGTTTTTGTTATTCGTTTTTGTTATTCGTTTTTACTCGTCCACTCAAAAATCACTCGTCAACTTAAGAACCACTTTTCCGTTCATACCGCTCTCCACGGGTTTCCAGTTGGCGTATGACGTTTTCTTGTAGTTTATGTCCACCACGTTTATCTCCTTCATCTTGCGCCAAGCCACTCCCTGCCGGTCCATGTCGGCAATGCGGTTTGCGGGCAGGTTTGTCACCTCGATGCGCAGCGTGTTCTTCCCTTTGCGCAATGCGTCCTTGCAGTCGAGCACGAAAGGCACTGCCCATGCGCAGCCGACATATTTGCCGTTGATATACACTCTTGCGCTTTCCCTCACGTCGCCGAGGTCGATGACCCATTCCTTTGCGGCATCGTCCTTCGACATTTTGAAGGTCGTCTCGTAAATGCCTGTTCCCATGGTTTTTGAGGCAGCGTCGTTGAGGCTCTCCCATGTCTGCAGACCGTTTAGTGTGAAAGTCTCTCCCACCTTAGGCTCTTCCTCGGTGAATGAGAGTTGCCACTTGTTCCCGGTGAGGTCTATCTCCCTGTCCGTCAGTCTCTTCTCCTTCTCAGCCTCGTGTTTGGTGTCGCTGCAGATCAGTATCCTGCTCTCGCCGCTCCTAAGCCTTATCTCAAGTCCATCGCCGTTGATGCTTGCCTCGTAGGTCCTGTCGGTCATCGGGTTGTACCACAACGCGTTTTTCTCCGCCACAGCCAACGGCACTCGGCAGTCTATGTCGTGGTCGGTGAGGTTGGCGATGAAGTAGTGGTGACCCTCGTCGTTGCTTCGGCGGATCATCTTCAGTCCCATGTCCCTCTTCATGGCTTCAGGCTTGGCTGCCGTTCCCATTGCCGCCTTGTCGTCGCCAACAATTATCTTCGCTCCCTGTTGCCTGAGCAGTTCCACGTGTTGTGTCACGTCGTCGGGCAGAGTGGCGTTGGCAGGGATTATTATTCCCTTGTATCTTGTGCCAGCCGCTGTTTGCAACATTCCGTCGGTGAAGGTAGTCGTCAGCAGGTATTGGTCGCTTATGTAGTCGCAGTCGAAGCCAGCCTTGTCAATGTCGAGTATGGTTTTTATAAACTGAGGTGCCTTGCGTGCCATGGAGTGAATGTCAAACTGCATGAGCCAGTTCCGTGTGTCGTTTTTCCATAGGTCGCGCACAGGCAGATAGACGAGGAAGTCGTTGTCTGGCTTTCCCCATTGCAGGTAGCTTTGGCATCGTGTTATGTATGCCATCAGTTCGGGAGCGTCGCGCCAGATGCTGTTTGTCGGGCTCATGTCCACCGATGCGTAGAATCTCCATCCCGGCCATTCGTCGTCCTTGGGCGAGTAAGCAGCGCCGTGAAAATACATTCTGTTCACTCCGGCGCAGAACATAAGGTCGAGGTCGGGCTTCATTTGGCTCAGCGATGTCCTGAAATGTTCGGTTAGCCATGTGAAAGTCTCGCTCGATGTCAGCGTCTTGCCTGTTATGTGTGCAGCCGACGGTGCGTATTTCAGCATCGAGAGGTCGCTGTCGTTTCGTCGCGTGTAGCCAGAGTCGCGTCGCAGGCCCTTTATTCCGAAGTCTGTAAGTCCGAATCCCTCTATCTCCGGAATGTCCACGGCGGCATAGCAGTCAATAAGGTTTGCCGGCGACCCGTGAGCCTGGTTTCTTGTCTTTGCCCCGTGTCTGTGCGCCCATGATGTCCACTGTCGTGTGAAGTTGTTGAGCAGCATGTGGGCGAGTGTCTCACGGTAGTCGCTCACCACCTTTGCGTCGCCGTCCACAAACTCCCTCAGCTTCTCGGTTATGCTGTATCCGTGGCGTCGCTCAAACTCTTGGGGCAGGGTAGGGGTCCAGTTGGCTCCATACACCTCGTAGCTGTCGTTGAACATCACCGGCGGGAATTTCGTTCCCGATGCGGTGAAGGCGCTGTCGATGTGTGCCAAGTAGTGTGCGACGGCAGTGGAGTCGAAGTGGTTCACCACATATCCCTCGCCACCGGGCGCAGCACGTTTCACCATCTGTCGTGTGCGGCTTTCGAAGAGAGCTATTGCCCTTTTCTTACCGTTGTCTGCCTTGTATTCTTTCTTCGCAATTATCTTTGCCATGCCCTTTTCGCGGTCAGGCAGAGCAAACTCTATCTTGTCCAATGGCGTTGCGGCATCCACAAGCGTATCTACCACCACTGCCTTGCATGCAGCCTCGCTCAGTGGTACCCACGGACCGCCGAAAGGCCATCCTGTTCCCGTTGCCATGCTTGTCTCTATGCCGAGCCGTGCGTTGGTGCTTTCCACTTCCTGCAGTGCTTTCATCCACTGTGGCGAGAGATAGCTGATGTCGTTTTTCTCGTTGCCCTTCACGCCGTAGATAGGAGTGATTTCCACTGCCCCGATGCCCGCCTTGGCAAACTGTTCGAGGTTCCACCTGAGGTTTGTTGAATCCACGGCAGATCCGAGCCACCACCATCTTATTCCCGGCCGTGCAGTGTCCGGAGTAGGTATTGTCTGTCCTGATGCCTGTGGTTTTGCCGATTGGCTGGCGAGTGTTATCACAAGTGCCAACGTCAGTCGCATAATGTTTCTGTTCATATTAGGATGTCGTTTTTAGTGTTTGCAAAGTTACGAAAAAAAAAGTAATTTTCATTCAGAATCCCAACAAAATAAATACCAAATAGTTCAAACGATTGTTAAGTTTGACGACCATGCCAAAAATCGTGGTAACAATGTCAAAAATGAATGTTTTCATAACCTTTTTCTTGCTACTTTTGCACCTGGATAGAAGATGCAGCATGATAGAAAGTAACTGTTTACGTTGTTTCACATACGTGTCATAAAGGTTAGTTATTTAAATGTATTTGGTTCGAAAGCCGGAGAAGTGGCAGTGATGTCATTCTCCGGCTTTTCGGTTTTTGTCAGTCCATGTGGAACAGTTCCACGAGTGGTATGCTCACAGGAGAGTTGTCTGGGTTCACCTCCATGATGTCTGCCATCATGTCCCACCATCGTTGCGTTATTGGGTCCACGTTGGTGGTGTCCTGGCTGTTGGTGTCCTTGTCGCATTTCTGCACGGCAAAGAGCAGGTTGGTGTCCTTGTCCCAGAAGATGCTGTAGTCGCTCACTCCCTGGTCCTTTATCATCTGTTTCAGTTCTGGCCAAATTGCTGCATGCCTTTTGGCGTATTCTTCTTCGCACCCTTTTTTCAGGTACATCTTAAATGCAAATCTTTTCATAAATGTATTTTTTTAGTTGACGAGTTGACAGTTGACGAGTTGACAAGTTAATATGGTCTAACGGCTGTATCAACCCGTCAACTCGTCAACTTGTCAACTTGTTAACTGTCAACTTGTTAACTGTCAACTCGTCAACTCGTTTTAAATCATTTGTGGCAGGAAACTGGAGATTATCAATACCACTATTCCCACTATGAGCACGGCTATGGTCTTCTTCGAGCAACCCTTCCACTCGTCCAGTATTATGCCCCAGATGTTTGAGAACACAACGTTCAGTGCCATGAGGATACAGAACGAGAGAGTGGTCAGCGTCGGCGACTCGGTCAGGAATCCCTTGCCCAGCGATAGTCCGAAGAACTGGCTGTACCACAGGGCGCCTGCCAAGAGGCAGAACAGGGCGTTATTGCCCCATACCGATGCCTTGAGGTAGTCTCCCCAAGTCTTGTTTTTGCTG
>SAMEA3663038__coassemble_645_pt1 | contig 10987 bp, 5 predicted proteins | sample SAMEA3663038__metabat2_low_PE_036 | metagenome-assembled genome bin SAMEA3663038 (sample SAMEA3663038) | pig gut metagenome | biome: pig gut; feature: pig-associated habitat; material: faeces | place: France | collected 2012 | reverse complement strand
GGCACTGAAGATTGCCGTTATGCCAACCCTTGATTGCCTTCCGATGTTGGTGGCAAGGCAGTATAATCTCTACGACTCCCTCGGTGCTGACATAAGGCTGAAATTCTATTCAGCCCATATTGATTGTGACACTGCACTGCTAAACGATAGGGTAGAGGGTACGGTGACAGACCTGGTACGAGCCGAGAGAATGATGATGAAGGGAAAAAAACTTATCTATTGCACGGCTACGGATGCATATTGGCAGCTTGTGTCGAACAGGAACTCGCGTGTGAAGGATCTAAAGCAGATGGATGACAAGATGATGGCAATGACCCGATATTCCGTTACCGATATGTTGGGCGATTATGCCATTGACAGTGTGAAGCTTGACGGCGAGCGCGTTTACAGGGTACAGATAAACGATGTGAGGGTGAGACTGCAGATGTTGCACAACAACGAAATGGACGCAATGCTGCTGACCGAACCGCAGGCCTCTGAGGCTCTCGCCGCAAAGCACAAGTTGCTTTTGGACTCCCGCAAACTCGGTTTGAAAATGGGAGCTGTGGTGTTCAGGGATATTATTAAAGGTGATTCGGCACGGGAGCGTCAGTATGATGTTTTTGTGAAGGCATACAACATGGCATGCGACTCAATAAACAAATATGGAGTGGCACGCTATGGTGACCTCGTTACGAAATATTGCCAGGTTAAGGCATCGACAGTTGACTCAATAAAGAACTACAGGTTCAGCCACGTTGCCGAGCCAAGGGAGAAAGACATTGAGACAGCAAGGAAATGGCTGAAAAAAAAGTTGAAATAATCAAACGCAAAGGCTTATGACAGAATTAGGTAAAAGATATGTTATCTGCAACAAGGTTCTGGACTATTTGGCTCATGGTCAACGATCAAAAGCCATCCGTGTTATGTATGAAGTGATGGATAAGTTTGGGGACTTTGGGCTTCGGGAGCGTCTTGACGCTGCCAGGGATGACTATAACCGAATGGTTGAATACTGGAATTACGGTGTAAAAGACCCAGACTTTGATGATGTATCAGAACGCAACAAAAGGATTATTGCTGACATTGTGTCTGAATACACGGCAAGAGCCATGAATACCGAAGACTCATGCTACCTGCTAACACTCGACAAACTGGCTAACAAGAAACACGACTCGTGGAATTGGGACGAGGTGAAAAACAAACTGGAGTCGCTTATGAGTGAAGAGGCTGTTGCAGGACTCGATTTCGATGGAGAGGGCAAGGAAAGACTGTACAGGTTGGTTGACGAACATTATGAATATCAGAAAAGACTGTTCTACCATACGGTATGTCTGGGGCTTCTTAAGCACGACGACGCTGAACTCATAAAGCAGTTGCTCGCCTCCCCAACTGTTGACATAAGCGACCTGCAAGTTATTGTCACCGCACTATCCCTGTCTGGCTGTAGGGCTTTTGACATAAGGAAATTTGATATAATGGCATATGCCTGCCGCCACGGTGCAGACATGAAAGTAAGGCAAAGGGCTTTGGTGGGCTTGATGCTTACCATGGGGCAGAATATGCACAAACTGTATCCTGAGCAAAAAGACATTCTCGACGACCTGCTTGCCGACGAGGGGATTTGCTCGCAGTTGACTGAACTACAGATGCAACTAATATATTGCGTGAAAGCCATTGACGACTCAAAGATTATGGACAAGGAGATATTGCCCAATGTGATTAAGTCGTCGCAGTTTAGGGTTACGAAAGACGGATTTCAGGAAATAGAAGAAGACCCTATGGACGACATCTTGGGCAAGAACACGGCAGAGAAACGTGCTGAGGAGACCGAGCAACTTTTAGGCAGGTTGAAAGAGATGCATGACGCAGGTTCTGACCTGTTTTTCTACGGATTCTCAAAAATGAAAAGCGGACCTTTCTTTGATGAAATGGTCAATTGGTTCATACCATATAATCCTATGCACAAGTATGTGCGTGGGATAATTGACTATGCGGAGGGAATGACCTGGATAGATAAACTGACCGCCAATACCGCAATGTGCGACAGCGACAGATTCTCGCTTGTCTTTGTGCTTGGAGAAATGGTAAAGCGAATGCCCAAGTCGATGCTTGACAGCTTAAAGTCTTTTGATAACTTCAATATGGTGGATACGCCAGAAGACAATACACCATCACTCTATCGACGTCATTATCTTCAGAGCCTATTCCGTTTCTTCAAGCTGTTCAAATGGAGTAACGGTCTGCTTAGCCCATTTGAGGATTACTATGACTGTTGCATTTCTGACATTGGCTATAAACCCACATATCTGTTCGTAATTGTAGGGAATATTTTTGAAGGAACAGATTGGTATAACAGAGAGCAACCAAGACTGACATTGTTCATGTCAAATAATTTGTCCGACCAATTGATTCATGACCTCAAATATATACATCTTGAGCCTGTGGATAGCTATGAGGGGGCTATGGCTATGGTAAAACTGAAGATGAAGAGCGGTAATACCGATCAATGTATTTCTTCGCTCTATAAAGCATTGAGGTTTAAGCCTGACTCATTGATAGCCAAAAAGATGTTGGCAAAGGCTCTCGTTGATATTAATCCCCAAGAGTCTGTATCACTGTTATTGGACGTGGGGAAAGTTGAAAAGGACACGCCGCAGACTTTATATACGTTTTCTCGTGCATTTTTCAATGTGCAATTATACGAGAAGGCGACAACCACACTATACGAGCTGGAGTACAGGTTTCCAGACAATCTTCGAGTGAAAAATCTGCTTGGCTCCATACTCTTCATACTTAACGATGTGGAAAAAGCATACCATATGCTGAAAAAGGGCGTTGAAGGAGAAGACGACAGCCAAATTTCCCAATATGCCCTAATTCTCTCAAGCTGGATAACAAAACATTCTGCGGAGGAGATAAAGCACTTGGCTAAAAAGTACAAGATTTCGTTGCAGGGTCTATATCAGAGTGAAAACAAGAAGCATAAAGACAGAATCTTAAAAGTTGTTGCCGACAATGGCATAGGCATGGAGGAATTGGATATGTTGGTTGACTTGTCAGAGGAATGGAGCGAGTAGGTGTGCAAACCAACCTACAAACTTCTTCCATGGCGACCGCATTTCATCCCATAGCTTTTCTGTGAGGTAGAGGCTCTTTGTCTTGTCGTTGTCGAACATACGGCTCAGTTCACTTGTGGTGCATGAGTCGAGTATTACGGCATTCTCCTCATAGTCCCAACGAAGGCTTCGGGCATTGAGATTAGCACTTCCCACAGTGCAGAATTGCCCATCCACCATTATTATCTTCGTATGGTGGAAGCCAGGTTGATATACCCAAATGTCTGCCCCGTGTTTCATAAGTTTGTGGGCATTGTAGAACACACAGTCGGGAGTGAGTGGAATGTCGCTTTTCTGAGAAATCATAATCTCCACCTTTACACCTCTTTTTATAGCATTTTTAAGTGCCTTCTTTAGTTTGTGGTTGAGGGTGAGATATGGATTAACGAGTTTTATTGAGTCGTTGGCTGAATTGATCGCCTCAATGTAGAACGTGCGGATAATGTCGGCTGTCTTCCTCGGTTCCCTGTTGATGATGCCAACAAGTTTCCTGCCTCTTGTAGAAGTGGTGTCTGGTTTCAGGCCTGTAAACTGATTTGACTGGCTGAAAAACTCCTCACCACCGATATTTTCCTTCGTCACCTTATTCCAAATGCGGAGGAAGATGCGTTGCAACTCGTCAACCGTGCTACCCTCGATGCGACAGTGCATGTCGCGCCATTCGCCAACTTGCTCCGTGCCTTTGAGATAGTAGTCCGCCACATTCATTCCTCCTGTGTATGCCACAGCCCCGTCGATGACTACTATTTTGCGGTGGTCGCGGCTGAAGACGTGGTTTATCCAAGGGAAGCGGATAGGGTCAAACTCATAGATTTCTATTCCTGAGGCACGCAGAGAATCAAGGTGTTTTTTCTTCAGTGGGCTGTTGTTGGAGTCGTTGCCGAATCCGTCGAAAAGAGCCCTCACCTTAACCCCTTCCTTCACCTTTTGTTTCAAGATGTCGAAGAGCGCCGAGGCGATGGAGTCGTTGCGGAAATTGAAATATTCGAGATGGACATGATTGCGTGCTTGGCGAATGGCTTCAAACATGTCGTCAAACTTCTCATATCCGTTCATAAGCAGGGCGACAGTGTTGTTGTCAGTGAATTCAATTCCCTTATTTTCCAACACGTGTCTAATAGTACTGTCACTACGCTCCTCACCGTATGTGAAATTTGCAGTGAGGAGCAAGCAACATGTCAACAATATGTAGCGTATCATTTCTTATTTCTTGTGTACAAGCCTATATTCAAGTGGCGACATTCCATATTTCTCCTTGAAGATATTGATGAAGTTCTCCGCGGTGACGAAGCCTACATTGATGGCAAGCTCGCTGAGGTTGATGTTGGTTCTTTCAAGAAGTGTGCAGGCATGCTTGAGGCGCAGCTCCCTTACCAACTCTGCAGGGGTCTTCGATGTTATAGTCCTTATCTTGCGATAGAACGGAACACGTCCCATTCCCATTGCTGCAGCCATCTCTTCAAGGTTTATCTGTCCTCTACTCATGTTCTGGAGCACATACTGCTCGATGTTGTTTATGAGCTGCTTGTCCATAGAGTCGGTCATGGTATAGTCTCCAATGGTACTTCCAGTTTCGTAGAGACTCAGATGCATCTTCAGTTTCTCCTGTTCCTTTTTAGCCTCTTCTTTCTCCTGCTTCTTCTTTTCCTCAATCTTGCGTGCCTCTTCCATGGCGGCCTCTGTCTTCTCGTCGTCTATGTCATCGAGTGCCACAGTGGCTGTAGTCATACTTGAGCTATAGCCTTCAAGGCGTCGTGTCTCCACGCCTTCTATGACATCCATAAGTCCTTCTGCAGGAGCGAGACCAAGCAGTCTGTTGAATCGTGTGGCAGCCTCATGTAGATTGAAAGGCTTGGCGAGGTAATCATCTGCAGAGACAGTGATGTTTCTTCCTGTCATTTCCGCTGCGGTAAGCACTCCATCTGTCATTAGTACAAACTTTATGTCGTGTACTGTCGGGTCGGTCTTTATCTTATTACAGAGTTGGCTACCAGTAACTCTTGGCATTTCCTCCTTGGCGACAACAATGTTCGGGTGCAACACCTGTATGTCTTCCAATGCATGTTCGCTGTTGTCGTAGGTGTAGATATTGTAGATGTCGCCGAGTCGATCCTTGATAAACTTAAGGAATTCCTTGTTGTCGTCAACAATGGCAATGGTGTATTGCTGGGTGACGAGACCGGTTTTCTTTGGTCTTACTATTTCTGCCGTAAGCTCGTCGCTGGTACTCTCAAGCAGGTTCACTTCTCCGTGGTCGTTAAGTTGCAGACGGTCGTTTGCCACTGCTATTGCCTTGGACTCAGGATTTTCAAGATACATCTGCATCTCTGAAATGCGTGTTATTATCTGCAGCATTTGGAAATGCAGGGAGTTTACTTGCTCTTTCATCTCCACGTTGTTAGCTTTTTCTGCAATGGTTCCGATTATTGAAGCCATGCGTGCCATTGGTTGGCGGAGTTCGTCGCTTGCTGATTTTATCTCATTTCTCTGTCGAGACAGTTCGCCAATTACTGCCTTTTTCTTGTTCCAAAGGTATTTCACCTGTTTTGTTCCCAGTCGCCAAATATAGAATATGAATATTAATGCAACGATATAAATGACAATCATCCACCACGAAATCCACCATGGGCGCTGTATTACAATCTCAAGTGTGCGCTCCTGCTTGCTGACCGCACCATCGGAGCTTACTGCCTTGACATGCAGTACATAATTTCCGCTCTTAAGATTCTTGAACGTTACGCCGTGGGATAATGCATCTCCGTTTCTCCAATCGTCGTCACGTCCTTCCAGCCAGTATTTGAACTGTAGGCGTTCGCTTTGGTTGTAGTTGCCACCGGCAAACTTTATGGTGAAGGTATTCTGGCTGCTTGTCAATTCAAGCTTGCTGCTCTCGTTTAGAGCCTGAGGAAGAGGCACTGAACCATTGTATTCGTGTCCGGTTAAAATCTCTGTTTCTCCAATGAAGAGTTGTGTCAGCATCACCCTCGGCAGTGTGCGTGTGTTCTCCTTTCCACGCTGTCTTGTCCAGTTCACTCCGTAAAGTCCACCCAGGAGCACGTTGCCGTCTTTCTTTGTGAGAATGGCTCCCATATTGAACTCGTTGCTCTGCAGACCGTCGCTGATGTCATAGTTATAAAGACCATAGTTGAACTGTCCGTCCTTGCCTATTCTCTGCACTACCACGCGACATACTCCATTGCTTGTGGTAATCCAGATATTGTGGTTTTTGTCCTCCGTTATTCCACAGATGCAGTTGTTGCACAGTCCCTCACTCTCTGTGATATAGTTAAGGCTGTCTGTGTTGAGGTCAAGAACATTCACGCCCTCTCTTGTTCCAACCCAGATAAGTCCTCGGCTGTCCTGTATCACATTGGTAATGTAGTCGTTTGTGAAAGTCTTTAGGTTGGTGGAATTTCCCGTCAGCATTGTCTTCTCCGTTGTAGAGAGGTTAAGAATCATAAGTCCCTCGTTGGTTCCCACAAGCAGGTTGTTGTTGTGTCCGTAGAAGAGCGATGTGATATTGTTTGATGTAAGTTTGCCGTTCTCCTTGGTATATGTGGAGAAGGTGTTCATTCGTGGGTTGTAAACCTGCAGACCGCCATTGGTGGCAATCCATAGGCTACCTGTCTTGTCGGCGCAAAGGGCATTTATATGGTCGTCGATAATGGTGTGTCCACTATCCCTTGCCACGGTATAGAACTTTGTCTCTCCGTCCTTTATTCTTGTGAGTCCGTTTTGTTTTGAGCCTACCCAGATACTACCGTCGGGTGTGTTTTCCAAAGCACTGATTTTGTGGCTTGTGAGAGGTCCTTCATAGCCAACGATACCCTTGTTGCTTGTTCCGAACCATACCTTTCCGGTCTTGTCCTGTGTCATTGCGGAAATATCTCCATAGAAAGCTGTCTCAAACTTGTAGATGTCGTTTCCATAATAAGCCACACCAGACTTTTCCGTTCCTACCCAAAGCAAGTCGGAGTCATCGACATATACACTGAGTATTCCAACTGTCTCATCAATATTTATGCTATTGTTTGCACTGCGTGGAACAACAGGCTCCATTTCGTGGGTGTTAACATTCATGCGTATCAGACCCGTTCGGTCTGTTCCAATCCAGATGTTTCCCTTGCGGTCGCCAGCCATGCTTGTCACACTGTGGTCAATGCCTGCTCCAGTAAGCCCCAACTGGTCTCCAATAGTGGTGTCCCATGTGTTGGCTTTCTTATAGTAAACCATCAATGTTCCCTGACCGTAGAGCCAGATGTTATCCACCTGGTCGGCAAAGGCCTTGAGGGTGTTGCTGTTTCGCAGACCTTTTGTGGCAATCTCATTGGTTGACCACACGGTTGTCTGTTGGTTGTCGATGTTGCAGCACACGATGCGTCCATCGGTATATACTATCAACGCGCCGTCGCGACATTCGCTTATAGAGCTTACCTCTCCCTCAGGAATACCCTTTACGTCTTCTGTGTAACCATACTCATAGAGAAGTTGCTGCTGGGTGTTATAACCAAACACTCCTCTCCCTTGCACATAAGTCCAAATGTTTTTCTGGCTGTCGATGAATACTATTTGTGGCTCGTCCTTGATGCCGATTCTCGCAAAGGTCTGCTTCATCTCCCTTCCGAAACTCTCTGTCTGAGGGTTGTATAGACACATGCCCGACGATGTTTTTATCCATAGGTTTCCGTCTATCGATTCCTGCATGCTCACAATGTAACTGTCAGGTAGCGACGAACCGTCGAGAGAATTGCACTGAAAACTCTTAAAGGTGTAGCCATCATAACGATAGAGTCCTGCCGGTGTACCAAACCAGACAAAACCACGCGAGTCTTTAAGTATGCAGTTTATCTGGCTACTGTTGAGTCCCACTCTTGCATTGAGAGTCTTAAAGAGGTATATGCTTGCCGCAGCGAGTGGTACGGCAAGTAACAGCAGTAGAAGTAATTTGCGTAGAGTCGAAATATTTTTAGCCATAGTGTATTTGTTCTTGCTTTTGATATTTTTAAATCATACAGGAGTAGTGGTCAACAACTCCGAGCAGATGCCGCTCCTTGTCGGCGACAAGAACGGAATGTATCTTATATCTGTTCATTGTCTTCTGTATTTCCGATATTCTTGTTTGCCGTGTTACGGTCTTGGGGTTTCTTGTCATTATGTCAGCTACGGTCTTGTTGAAGAATTCCGCCTGCCATTTCTCCATGGCGCGACGTATGTCTCCGTCGGTTATCAGACCTGCTATAGTCTCGTTCTCCATTGCTATGCCGAGTCCGAGTTTTCCTTTGCTGACAAGGATTATCGCCTCACCGAGGTTCATTCCTGGTTCAAGCACAGGAAGTTCCTCAACGCGCATAACATCCTGTGCCGTGGTGAGAAGCCTCTTTCCGAGTTCTCCTCCTGGATGGAACTGGGCGAAGTCTTGCGGACGGAAATTTCTTTTCTCCATCAGTGCCACGGCAAGTGCGTCGCCCATGGCGAGAGTGGCTGTGGTGCTGCTTGTAGGTGCAAGGTTCAAAGGACACGCCTCTTTGCTCACGCTCACGTTGATGTGATAGGTGGAGTATTTTGCCAATAAAGAATGTGGATTGCCACTCATTCCTACTATAGGAATCTCCATGTGTAGAACCATTGGTATGAAACGTAGCAACTCGTCTGTCTGTCCGGAATTGGAAATGGCGAGAACCACATCGTCCTTGGTCATCACTCCAAGGTCTCCATGGAAAACATCGAGTGGATTGATGAAGAACGATGGTGTGCCAGTGCTTGACAGCGTTGCTGCTATCTTGGCGCCTATGTGTCCACTCTTGCCCACACCGGTAACTATTACCTTTCCATGGCAACGGAACATTAGCTCAACGGCGTCGTCGAAATTATTGTCAAGTTTTGGAATCAGTTCAAGGAGGGCATGAGCCTCGTCCTTGATGCACTGTATTGCGTATTCTCTTGTCGTCATCTTCTCCTTGGCGCTTAGTGATTCAATAACTGTTCTACCAGTCCCTCCAATTTCTCAAGTTCCAGCATGTTGGCTGCGTCGCTTAGTCCCTTGTCAGGGTTGGGATGCACCTCAAAGAACCATCCGTTAGCTCCGAAAGCCTTTGCGGCAAGGGCCATCATGGGGACATACCTGCGGTCTCCACCTGTTTTCCCGTCTGCTCCTCCCGGACGTTGAACGCTGTGTGTGCAGTCCATTATCACGTTGTCAGTCAACTGCAGCATGTCGGGAATGTTTCTGAAATCAACCACAAGGTTGTTGTAGCCATAGATGTTGCCTCGCTCGGTAAGCCACACTTCGTGAGCTCCGCTCTCGCGTGCCTTCTCCACGGGGTATCTCATATCCATTCCGCTAAGGAATTGTGCTTTTTTGATGTTCACCACACGTCCGGTTTTTGCCGCCGCCACAAGAAGGTCTGTCTGTCTGCAAAGAAAGGCAGGTATTTGGATTACGTCAACCACTTGTCCTGCCGGTTCTGCTTGCCAACTTTCGTGTATGTCGGTGAGCAGCCTTAACCCATATTTCTCTTTTATGTCGGCAAGCATTTGCAATCCCTTGTCCATACCTGGTCCACGGAACGATTTTATCGATGTCCTGTTGGCTTTGTCAAAGGAGGCCTTGAAGATGATGTCAATACCGAATTTGGAATTTATTTCCACCAACTTCCTCGCTACGGTGTCGAGAAGTTCCGCGGACTCTATAACGCATGGGCCTGCTATTATCTTTGGTTGTGTATAAGAATTGTCTGTTGTCATTTTGCTTCAGTTTTCTGCTTTTAGGGCATTTTATTTCTGCAAAGTTAGGTTGTTTTGTTGACATTACCAAATGTTTCATTGCCTTATACATAGGTTTTTAATTCTTTTAACTGTAATTTTTGTTACTTTCTCGTTTTCTATGTTTACCTTTGCACTACTATGATACAGGAATATCAAATTAGAGTGCTGCCTCAGGTTGCGGCGAGCACATCGGCAATAAAGGAATATATCGCAAGGGAGAAAGGTATCGACGCAAGGACAATAAAGGATGTCCGTGTGCTGAAGCGCAGCATCGACGCCCGCCACAGGCAGATTTTCGTTAATCTATCCGTAAGGACCTTCATTAATGAGTTACCTTCCGACGATGGCTTCGAAATGGTGGTTTATCCCGACGTGTCGGAAGCGCCAAGGGTCATAGTAGTGGGCGAGGGACCGGCAGGACTCTTTGCTGCGCTGAGATTGGTGGAACTCGGACTGTGCCCTATAGTCGTTGAGCGCGGAAAGGATGTGCGCAACCGAAAGACCGACCTTGCACAAATTACCAAGACTCATAAGATAAATACCGAGAGTAACTATTGTTTTGGCGAGGGTGGCGCTGGAGCTTATTCCGACGGCAAACTGTTCACACGAAGCAAAAAGCGCGGAAATGTTGAGAAAATTTTGAATGTTTTCTGTCAGCATGGCGCTTCTTTAAACATACTCAGCGATGCCCATCCACACATTGGCACCGACAAGTTGCCAAGAGTTATTGAGAATATGCGCAACACAATTCTGAAGTCGGGTGGGGAAGTACACCATGAAACAAAGATGACTGGTATTCTGGTCAACGGTAACAGGGTGGAAGGCATAGAGGCCGTAAATGTCGTTAGCCAGGAGGAGAGATTGTTCAAGGGACCTGTGATTTTGGCTACAGGGCATTCCGCCCGAGATGTCTATTCCTATCTCTTCGAGAAGAATATTGAGATAGAGGCAAAGGGAATAGCCGTGGGTGTGCGCCTTGAACATCCCTCACAATTGATTGACAAGATTCAATACCATTCCAACAATGGCAGGGGAAAATACCTCCCTGCAGCTGAGTATTCTTATGTTACCCAGGTTGACGGACGTGGGGTGTATTCCTTCTGTATGTGTCCCGGAGGATTTGT
>SAMEA3663038__coassemble_640_pt1 | contig 11031 bp, 9 predicted proteins | sample SAMEA3663038__metabat2_low_PE_036 | metagenome-assembled genome bin SAMEA3663038 (sample SAMEA3663038) | pig gut metagenome | biome: pig gut; feature: pig-associated habitat; material: faeces | place: France | collected 2012 | reverse complement strand
CAAGTTGACAAGTTGACGAGTTGACGAGTTGACGAGTTGACGAGTTGACGAGTTGACGAGTTTATAGCATAAAAAAGTTCGTTGCTGCTTATGGTTTGCAGCAACGAACTTTATTTTTTATACATACTTCTTAATCCTTAAAGTATTTCGCCATTGTCTCAAGACAAAGCTCCGAGTTGACTGGCTTGGAGAGGAAATCGTCGCATCCAGCCTCAAAAGCCTGCTCACGGTCGCTGCTGAAAGCATTTGCCGTCAATGCGATTATTGGGAGTTTGGGGTATTTCTGCTTCAATATGCGGGTTGCCTCAAGACCATCCATCTCCGGCATTTTCAGGTCCATTAGTACAATGTCAATATCGCCGAGAGCCTCAACTTTCTCGATTGCCTCACGTCCATTTATGGCGCGTACGACCTCGTAATGCTTCTTCAGTAGATAACCCATGAGGATGAAGTTGCTGTCGTTGTCTTCTGCTACCAATACTTTCTTCATAATTAGTCCTTTTAAGTTTGAAATGTATAATTATTGATTATTGTTTTTTCCAGAGTTTACTCATGTCCTCAAGAGTCTTTCCCTTTGTCTCAGGCACAAGTCGCCATACGAAGATGGCTGCCACGATGCAGATGACACCATAGAGTCCGTAGGTGAACCAGAAGCCAAGGCTGTTGGACATTGGCACAAACGATGTGGAGACAATCCAGTTGAAAATCCACTGGAACGCAACGGCTATTGCCACTGCAGCGCCACGGATGGTGTTGGGGAACACCTCTGCGATGAGCACCCAACAGATTGGTCCCCACGAGAACATGAACGATGCGGAATATACCATGATGGAAATCATGCAGAGCAGCTGCACGTCGGGATTGCCGAAGGTGCAGGCTACGCCGATGGCTCCAATTGCCATGCCAAGAGATCCTACGATGAGCAGCGGTTTGCGACCGAGTTTCTCCACTGTGAAGATTGCCACACAGGTGAATCCGAGGTTCACAATACCGTTGAACACGGTGAGCACCATAGGATTGTCAAAGCCCATCGCCTCGTAGATACGAGGTGCATAGTAGAGCACGGCATTGATGCCCACTGCCTGTTGGAATACTGAGAGCATCACTCCGACGAAGATGCAGAGAACGCCGTAGGTCAGCAGTTTCTCGGTCTTCTCCGTAACGGTGTTCTTTATCTCGTCGAGAATCTCCTTCGCCTTCTCCGAACCATTTATGCGGGCGAGTATGCGTTCAGCCTTCTCGTCATCTCCCACCATGGCAAGATAGCGTGGAGTCTCAGGCACAAAGCAGATGAGGAGGGCAAAGAGTCCTGCGGGAACCATCTCCGAACCGAACATATAACGCCAGCCAGTTTCTATTGCCCATGCAGCCTCGCTGCCGTTGAGAATCTGGTTCATACCGTTGCCCACACTCTCTATTGCAGGAGCTATGTGGTCGCCAAGAATGAAGAAGTTGACGAAATATACCACAAGCTGACCGAAGATGATTGCAAACTGGTTCCACGAAACAAGCATTCCGCGAATATTGCTCGGGGCAATCTCACCAATATACATAGGGCACACCGCAGAGGCAAGTCCCACACCTATACCACCAATCACACGATAGATGTTGAAGACGATGAGCAGCGTGAGGTTGGGTTCTCCCTTAGCCAACACCATTGTCTCAGGGCACATTGAGCCCCAGGCAGAGATGAAAAACATTATTCCTGCGAAGATGAGAGACTTCTTGCGGCCCCAGCTTGAGGCAAGCAGGCCTGAGATGCCAGAACCGATGATGCAGCCGATGAGGGCACTGGAACTTGTAAATCCGTGCCAGAAGTCGGTATAGACGAAATCTTTCGCACCCATGAAAAATGCCTGCAATCCCTTTTCGGCTCCTGAAATGACAGCCGTGTCGTAGCCAAAGAGCAGACCTCCGAGGACTGCCACCATGACGATAGAAATGAGGTAGGACTTGCTACCGCTCGTTGTTTGTTCCATTTTTTTATAAGATGTTTTTTAGTTTTTTCTTCTCTAAAGATTCTTTATAATTATTAAATAGGCTACAAAATTACACATTTTCCTCCAAAAAATTTGCACAACAGGAATATTTTAACTATTTTTGCAACACGAACTAACTGAATACCTATATTTAATATGAAATTTAGACTCTTTTCGTGCGCCATTGCCCTGGCTTCAGCGATGGCGGCAGGTGCCCAGACAAATGTCATGGACATCAACACCAAAAAGGTGGGAGCCCCAGTTCAGAACACCATGTATGGACTCTTCTTTGAGGACATCAACTATGCTGCCGATGGTGGCCTGTATGGTGAGTTGATTAAAAACCGATCGTTTGAGTTCCCGCAGAACTTCATGGGTTGGCAGGTCTTCGGCAAGGTACAGTTGAAGAACGACGGACCTTTCGAGCGTTGTCCACACTATGTGACCCTTAGCGACCCAGGACACAAGGAGCGCCGCACAGGACTCCAGAACGAGGGTTACTTCGGCATCGGAGTTGTGGAGGGCGAGGAATATCGCTTCACCGTTTGGGCAAGAGCCCCAAAGGGTGCATCGACAATCCGTGTGCAACTCATCGACCAAAACACCATGGAGGAGAAACAGGAGTTTACGGAGAACAAACTCGAGGTGAAGTCTGCTGACTGGAAGCAGTATGAGGTGGTAATAAAGTCGCCACGCACCTTCAACAAGGCAAACCTCCGCGTCTATCTCGCAAGTGCAAACCCTGTTGACCTGGAGCACGTAAGTCTCTTCCCAGTCAACACATTCAAGAACCGCAAGAACGGTATGCGCCGCGACTTGGCTCAGGCTCTCGCCGACATACATCCAGGACTGTTGCGCTTCCCCGGAGGCTGCATCGTGGAAGGCTGTGACCTTGAGACACGCTACCAGTGGAAGAACACCATCGGACCGGTGGAGAACCGTCCGTTGAACCAGAACCGTTGGGAGCACACCTTCGACTACCGCTATTTCCCCGACTACTATCAGAGCTACGGACTCGGATTCTTCGAGTTCTTCCAGCTTTCCGAGGACATTGGTGCAGAGCCTCTGCCAGTGCTCAACGTAGGTATGGCTTGCCAGTTCCAGAACTGGGACAACGAGTCTGCGCATGTTGCCTGCGACGACCTCCAGCCTTACATCCAGGACTGCCTCGACCTCATCGAGTTTGCCAATGGCGACGTGAACAGCGAGTGGGGTAAGAAGCGTGCAGAGATGGGACATCCGGCACCTTTCAACATGAAGTTCATCGGTGTCGGCAATGAACAGTGGGACGAGTTGTACTTCAAGCGTCTGAAGCCTTTTGTTGAGGCAATCCGCGCAAAATATCCCGACATAAAGATTGTGGGCACCAGCGGACCTGACTCCGAGGGTAAGATGTTCGACCTTGGATGGGAGGCAATGAAGAAGCAGAAGGCAGACCTCGTCGACGAGCACTTCTATCGTCCGGAATCGTGGTTCCTGAGCCACGGACTGCGCTATGAGAGCTACGACCGCAAGGGTCCGAAAGTCTTTGCAGGTGAGTATGCTTGCCACGGAAAGGGCAAGAAGTGGAACCACTTTGAGACTTCACTCTACGAGGCAGCCTTCATGACCGACCTAGAGCGTAACGCCGACGTGGTGTATATGACAGCCTACGCTCCTCTCCTCGCCCATGTTGACGGATGGCAGTGGCGTCCCGACTTGATTTGGTTCGACAACACAAAGATGTTCAAGACCGTGAGCTACTATGTTCAGCAGATGTATGCACAGAACAAGGGTACAAACGTGCTTCCTTTGACCATGAACAAGAAATTTGTTGCCGGCCAGGAGGGACAGAACGGACTTTTCGCAAGCTCAGTGCTCGACAAGAACACGGGAGAGATTATAGTTAAGGTAATAAACACCGGCAAGGAGTCACAGCCTATAGCTATCAACCTCAATGGCATAAAGGGTGAGCGCACAGCCGAGACAATAACCCTGACAAGCACCGAGATGGATGCGGAGAACAGCATCTGCAAGCCAGAGCGCATAGTGCCACAGACAGGAAGTCTCGTCTGCAAGGCAGAGAAGAAGTCAACGGTGATAGAAGACACTATCGCTCCGATGACCTTCCGCCTCTACAAGGTTAAGAAATAAACATCAGAACAAAGGGAGCTTCGTAGTGAAGCTCCTTTTTTTTTCACTCAGCAAAAGAAAAAGCACAACTACTATGAAGCGGACTATTATACTGACACTCCTTGCATTTATCTGCCTGTTCGCTACGGCAACCGATTTCCGCTACAAGGGAAAGAAAATAAAAACCAGCGAGAGATGCATTCTTGTGGATGAGAACGCCAGTGGCGACAGATTTGCCTTCAAAACTGTGGAGGAAGCATTTCGCTACGCGGAGAAAATGAGCGGAAACAGCAAAAACCCTATATACATATATATTAAACCCTCGGTGTATTGGCTCGACAATCCCGACGACCCGCAAATCCGCCGTCCAAAAGCGGGTGAGACAACTCCTTTTGCCATGGAGGTGAGAATGAGCGGGGTGAGGATAATAGGACTATCCGAAAATGCAGAAGACGTGGTGTTGGCATGCAACAGAGGACAGACGCAGGGCGCAGACGGAAACTTCACCATGCTCCATATCATAGGAAGCGACATAGCGGCGGAAAACATCACCTTCGGCAACTACTGCAATGTGGACCTTAGCTACAAGCGCGACCCTTCGAAGAACAGGACGAAAAGGAAAGAAGCCATTGTGCAGGCTCAGATTGCCATCTGCCAAGGCAAAAACTACAGACTCAGAAACTGCCATTTCATCTCACGTCTTAACCTCTGTCCTTTCGTAGGCGCAAAAGACACGAGATTTGACGACTGTTACTTCGAGTGTACGGACGACGCCCTGTGCGGCACAGGAGTTTACAACCATTGCCGACTGACACTCTATAGCGGGAAACCTTTCTATACCACAGAAGCCGACTGCGGCGTGACGTTCGACAACTGTGACATTCACAGCAAGACACAAGGCACACAATATCTTACAAAAGTGAGCGGCCCGGTAACGATGAAAAACTGCAGATGGACAAGCGACGACCCCAATTTGAAAATAGAATGGTGCAAGCGCCCCGACCCTCGACACATCTGCATAATGAAAGATTGTACGCTCAACGGCAAGCCACTCAACGTGCCCACACCGACCGAATCTCTGCCACTTGTGCTGCCACCCTTTGCCCTGCAGACACAAGGCGATATAGTGTCCGGAGGCTGGACTCTTGACTGCCATAAACCCTTTGACACTTCAGAATATAACTGGACACCAGACAACTCACGCCCGGCATGGGGCTTTGCGGAAGGAGTAGATGGAGCAGAGAACTCTTGGGGGCTGGTGCAGACACAACGAGGAGCACGCATGATGTTCACTCCTGCCGACGAAAGCGTGGCTGTGGACAAGCAGAAATGCATATTGGAGATGGATCCATGCAAGAGTGCCGGTCAAGGTTTCGGGTCAGCAACAGGACAGTATCTTGATATATGTATAAAATTTGACACACGCACGCTTACCGGCTATGGATTACGCCTCATGCGAACTCCCGACTATGACCGTGCCGTGGTTGCACTTCTCGTGGAGTATGCAGAAGGAAAGATTGCACAACTCACCGCACCCCGACGCTGCGACCTGTTCAAACGTGGTTGCCGTGTGGAGCTGGCTGCCGATGGAGAGCAACTCACGGCAAAGATTAGCAACGACAGCATTGACAATGCCCCGCTGGTTCTCACCGCCACAATGCCACATTCTTACACCTTCGGCGGTTTCCACCTTCAGCACACAGGCAGCATCGGACCTTCGGCTACAGTGATTAAGAGCATCAGGTTGCAATAAAGAATGGTAATATAAACTCCCATCAAAAATGATATTAGACAAGAAAAACAATATTATTATGAGAAAAATAGGTTTTTCGCTTGTAATATCAGTGATATTTCGTACCTTTGCCACCAAATACGACAAATATTAAAAATATAACGTTATATTAATCACAAATGGCTGATAAGAAACAGATAAAAACCGCATTGGTATCGGTTTTCCACAAAGATGGTTTGGACGAGCTGTTGAAGAAGCTCAACGAAGAGGGTGTTAAGTTCCTGTCAACTGGTGGAACTCAGAAATTCATCGAGTCACTTGGCTATGAGTGCCAGAAGGTTGAGGACGTGACGACATATCCCTCAATCCTCGGCGGTCGAGTAAAGACCCTTCACCCCAAAGTGTTTGGCGGCATCTTAGGCCGTCGCGAAAACGAGGGCGACAAAGAGCAAATGAAGCAGTATGAGATTCCTGAGATTGACCTCGTTATTGTTGACCTCTATCCTTTCGAGGACACCGTGGCAAGCGGTGCGTCAGAAGCCGATATCATCGAGAAGATCGACATTGGCGGCATCTCGCTCATCCGTGCTGGAGCAAAAAACTTCAACGACGTGGTTATTGTACCAAGCAAGGCAGAATACAGCGTGCTGCTCGACATCCTCAAGGAACAGGGAGCTGAGACCACACTTGCCCAGCGCAAGATGTTCGCTTCCCGTGCCTTTGGCGTAAGCAGCCACTATGATACGGCTATCCACGGATGGTTCTTAGGTAATTAAGAATTAAAAAAAAGAATTATGAATTATAAATCAAGGGAAAAATAAAAAGAATGTATCACCTCAGTGAACCAATTTCTCTTACTTCTTAATTCATAATTCTTAATCAAACATTATTTAAGTAAAATAAATATGGGATTTTTTTCATTCGTACAAGAAATAGCGATGGATCTCGGCACAGCCAACACCATCATCATCTCTGATGACAAAATCGTGGTGGACGAGCCTTCCGTGGTGGCACTCGACCGTCGCACCGACAAGATGATTGCAGTCGGCGAGAAGGCAAAGATGATGTATGAGAAGGAACATGCCAACATCCGCACCATCCGTCCTTTGCGCGACGGAGTGATAGCCGACTTCTCGGCCTGCGAGCAGATGATGCGCGGACTTATAAAGATGGTTCACACGGGCAGCCGACTCTTCTCGCCCTCGCTAAGAATGGTCATCGGAGTGCCTTCGGGTTCCACTGAAGTTGAGTTGCGTGCCGTACGCGACTCGGCAGAACACGCCGACGGACGCGACGTTTACCTCATTTTCGAGCCTATGGCGGCTGCTATAGGTATAGGTATCGATGTTGAGGCACCTGAGGGCAACATGATAGTGGATATTGGCGGTGGCTCAACGGAGATTGCCGTAATATCACTCGGCGGTATCGTTAGCAACAACTCAATACGCATTGCAGGCGACGACCTTACTGCTGACATTCAGGAATATATGAGCCGCCAGCACAACGTGAAGGTCAGCGAGCGTATGGCTGAGCGCATCAAGATACACGTGGGTTCCGCACTCACCGACCTTGGCGACGAGGCTCCAGACGATTACGTCGTTCATGGACCAAACCGAATCACCGCACTGCCAATGGAGGTGCCTGTATGTTATCAGGAGATTGCGCACTGCTTGGATAAGACAGTGGCAAAGATAGAGAACGCCGTGCTCTCAGCACTTGAAAACACTCCACCAGAGCTATATGCCGACATCGTGAAGAACGGTATCTACCTGAGCGGCGGAGGCGCTTTGCTGCGAGGTCTTGACAAACGTCTGACAGACAAGATAAACATTCCGTTCCACATAGCGGAAGACCCGCTCCACAGTGTGGCAAAGGGTGCAGGTGTAGCCCTGAAAAACGTTGACCGTTTCTCGTTCTTGATGAGATAAGAAGGTTAGAGATAGTGTATAAAAGGTAGAGGGGAGAAGGTTAAGAAGAGGTATGCGCAACCTACTCGATTTCATAGCAAAATACAACAACTGGCTGCTTTTCGTGGTTTTGGAAGTGGCGAGTCTGTTACTGTTGTTCCAATTCAACCACTATCAAGGCAGTGTGTGGTTCACGTCTGCCAACTGGATGACAGGTATGGTGTATGAGCTGGACTCATCTGTCGAGGCCTTCTTCTCTCTGAAAAAAGTGAACACTGACCTCGCACGAAAGAACTTCTTTCTTGAAAGGCAAGTAAACCAGTTGTCGAGACTCTATGCGGAGGCTACGGGTGACACATTGACACGCGAGAAGCTCGCCGCTGCCAACATAGCACAATATGAAGTGGTGCAGGCTAAGGTGGTAAGCAACACCGTGAATCGCCCCGACAACCTTATCACCATAGACAAGGGACGTGCCGACGGTATAGAGGTGGACATGGGAGTGACCAGCGGCAACGGCGTGGTAGGTGTGGTGTATCTCGTTTCCGACCACTATTCCATAGTGATGCCATTGCTCAACTTCAAATCGCGCATCAGTTGCGCCATAAGGAACAGGGGATATTTCGGCTATACGAAATGGAACGGAGGTGCATCAAACTATGCAAGCGTAGAGGACATTCCCCGTCACGCACATTTCAAGCGTGGCGACTGGGTAGAGACGAGCGGCTACTCTTCCATTTTCCCGGCAGGTATCATCGTGGGAAAAATTGTGGAGGTGTATAACTCGTCTGATGGACTTTCATACAGACTGAAAATCCACCTCTCTACCGATTTCGCCAACTTGCGTGATGTCTGCGTAATAAAGGATAAAAGTTTTGTCGAACGTCAGCAACTCCTTGAGACCGCAAGAGATTCGCTGAAACTTAGATAAAGAGTTTGGGTGGTTTGAAAGGTTTGAGTGGGTTTGAATGGGTTTGAAAGGTTTGAGTGGTTTGAGTGGTTTGAAAGGTTTGAAAGGTTTGTGGTGAAAAAAAATGGTAGTTAAAGACGAATGACGACAGACGTAATAAATAGAATTGTGGGTTTCGTGGTGCTTTGCCTCGTACAAGCCCTTGTGCTGAACCATATTCACATATTTGGTTTTGCCACACCTCTATTATATGTATATATGGTGTTGCAGTTTCGCCGCAACTACCCCAAATGGGGCATATTATTGTGGAGTTTCTTGTTGGGAATGGTTATCGACACATTCTCAAACACACCCGGTGTTAGCTCGGCATCGCTGCTTGTTGTGGCAGCCATTCAACCATACTTCCTGGAACTTTTCCTTCAACGTGACTCTGCGGAAGATTTTAGACCTTCGGCAAAAAGTCTTGGTATAGCAAAATACATATTCTACCTGTTTGTACTTTTGGTACTGTATTCTACGGTGTTCTTCACTCTCGAATCATTCAATTTCTTCAATTGGCAACAATGGTTGAAGTGCATCTTCGGGAGTACTGTAATTACAATTATTCTTATCCTTACTATTGAAACGGCAAGAAAGAAGTGAAGGACTACAATCTTGAGAAGCGAAAATACGTCATCGGTGGAGTGGCGACAGCTATCGTCATCATCTATATCATTCGTCTGTTTACACTACAGATAATGAGCGACGACTATAAGAAGAATGCAGACTCAAACGCATTCCTCAAGAAAATCGAGTACCCTTCACGAGGCATCATCTCAGACAGAAACGGCAAACTACTGGTATATAACCAGCCGGCATATGACGTTATGGTTGTGATGAAGGAGGCAAAGGGAAAAATCGACACGCTGAGCCTCTGCGAGACATTGGGAATAACCCGTGAGGAATTTGACAAACGCATGGAAACCATCAAGGACCGCAACAAAAACCCTGGTTATTCGCCTTATACACAACAGCTTTTCCTCAGTCAGCTTCCAGCAAAGACATTCAGCATACTGAACGAGAAAATATACCGCTACCCAGGCTTCTCAGTGCAACGCCGAAGCATTCGACAGTATGAGCATCCTTATGCCGCCCATGTACTGGGCGACGTTGCGGAGGTGTCGCCAGCCGATATTGAAGAGGACGACTACTACCAACCTGGCGACTACATAGGCAAACTTGGGGTGGAGCGGAAATACGAGAAACAACTCCGCGGAGAGAAAGGCGTACAGATACTTCTGCGCGACGCACATGGCCGAATACAGGGCAGCTATATGAACAAACAGTTCGACCGCCGACCCATTCCCGGAAAGAACCTCACCCTCGGCATAGACCTTAGGTTGCAGGCTTTGGGCGAGAGACTTCTTGAAGGCAAGATAGGCAGCATTGTGGCGATAGAGCCTTCCACTGGTGAGGTGCTCTGTATGGTGTCGTCTCCAACCTACGACCCAAGAATCATGGTAGGACGCGACAGAAGCAAGAACCACCGAATGTTGAGCAGAGACGCATGGAAACCGTTGCTCAACCGCAGCATAATGGGACGCTATCCGCCTGGATCTACCTTCAAAACCACACAAGGACTTACTTTTCTCAGCGAGGGAATAATAACTCCAAGTACTCCTTTCGGCTGCTCCCACGGCTTTTACTTCAAGGGACTTCACGTTGGCTGCCACGGCCACGCCTCGCCTCTGTCGCTTGTTCCCGCTCTCAGCACATCGTGCAATGCCTTCTTCTGTTGGGGACTCTACCACATGATAGGCAACAGGAAGAAATACGGCAGTGTGCAGAACGCCATGAACACTTGGCGTGACTATATGGTGAGCATGGGCTTTGGCTATAAGTTGGGTATCGACCTGCCTGGTGAGAAACGTGGGCTTATTCCAAATGCGGAGTTCTACGACAATGCGTACCATGGGTCATGGAACGGACTTACGATCATCAGTATATCCATAGGCCAGGGAGAGGTGGATGCCACTCCATTACAGATTGCCAACCTCGGGGCGACGATTGCCAACCGTGGCTACTACTATGTTCCCCACGTGGTGAGGAAAGTGCAGGGCGAGCCACTCGACACTCTCTACACACGCCGCCACTACACCAAGGCCACCCACTCGGCATACGAGTATGTGGTTCAGGGAATGCGTGCATCGGTACTCGGCGGAACATGCCGCGGACTTGCCCACTATGAGTTTGAGGCTTGCGGAAAGACTGGAACTGCACAAAACCGCGGTCACGACCACTCGGTGTTTATGGGCTTCGCCCCTATGAACAACCCAAAGATTGCCGTTGCCGTGTATGTGGAGAACGGAGGATGGGGAGCCGACTACGGAGTTCCCATCGGCGGGCTAATAA
>SAMEA3663038__coassemble_636_pt1 | contig 11074 bp, 10 predicted proteins | sample SAMEA3663038__metabat2_low_PE_036 | metagenome-assembled genome bin SAMEA3663038 (sample SAMEA3663038) | pig gut metagenome | biome: pig gut; feature: pig-associated habitat; material: faeces | place: France | collected 2012 | reverse complement strand
CCATATCCAAGGCATCACCTCCTCAGGATTTGAGGGAGTATATCCCCACTCGCCACCATCACCATACGCTTGTCCCGCATGATGGAATATAACCAAAAAGGTCAGTGCCACCTTCAGATTATCAAGATAATTCAGTCGCGACATAATATATGTAAGTATGCTTATTTCATCGTGTATCAGTTATTCAACAAATGACGATATCTCAATGAGGTTGCCTTCAGGGTCGGCAACATAGCAGGTGCGTTGTCCCCAAGGCTCTGTCGTAGGAAAAAAAACAGGCTTTGCACCCATGCTTACCGCACGGTCATACTCCTTGTCAACATCGGCAAACGTTGGAACATCGAAGGACAGTTCCATTGTGCCATTAGTACCATCAGGATAGGCATACTCATGAGATGTCATCTGCTCAAAGGCATCGCGCGGGAACATGATGATGCGTGATGCGCCGAGAGTCATCTCCACATTTGGGTCTATTCCATTCCATTCGGTCTTGAAACCGAAGATGTCGCTATAGAATGCCACCATCTTGGCATTGTCGATGGTGAATAGTCCTACTGTATTGAACGTGAAACGCAGTTTCGCCTGCGACATCATCTTAGCAAACTCCACGAGCCCCATTTTGTAGAACGTCCGGTACATCTCTATTTCCTTTGGCTCGTCGTTTTTGAGCAAGGTGAGTATCTCGCATGCGAAGTCTAAGCTGGCACTACCATTGGCGGTTACGATGTTATTGTCGCTCACAGCTTGGGCGTTAACATAGCCGGCGGCATTGGTGTATGCCTCCCCACCCCATAGCTGAAGCTGCTCAATGCCATTGCCCGTGTGGCGGACATCGTTGAGAAATCCCATGCTCGCCATCCATGAGGCGGCATTACAGATGGCGCCAACGATGCGACCTTTACGGACAGCATCGGCGACGAGAGGAGCAACACGCTCTGCCGCCTCGCTCTTCCAGCTATATCCTCCTATGAGCACCAATGCTGCATAATCGTCGGGAATATTATTAAAGGTATAGTCGGGCAAAACGCGGAAACCGCTGATAGCCTCAACGGGTTCCATTGATTCAGCCACTATCTTGTTCTCATACTTCGGGTTCTCTTTCATGGCAAAAGAGTCAGAGCGCAACGGCTGGGTGAGATAAGGCATCTCATGCTCCGCAAACTGTGGCAGCAATACATACAATACTTTCTTCATCATTCTTAGTTCTTTTGGGAATTGTCCAATACAGGTATCATCAGTCCACACTGATAGTCGGGAGAATTGAAGTCGCCCATGGTGTACCATTCCACGTTCACAGCCATCACTGCCTGATATTCAGGATGCTGCTGAAGCCATTCGTTATATACATAATTGTAGTTGTTGTGGAAAGCAGCCATACCGCCCTCGAAATAGAATTTTAGCCATTTCTTGTATTTCACCCTGCGCACTTCCATTCCCTCAGGCACATTGCCGCCCTTATAGCTGCCACTGATGAAATAGTCGAAAGTGCCAGCAGCCATATCACATTCGCACAGCGCATATTCACCGATGTTGTTCTCTGCCACAGCCGCCTGCTTGTCGTCGAGTGGCTTACCAGCCTGCATCATCGGGATGCACAGTTGTTCACTAAACTCCTTCCAGAATGCTGGACAATCCTCCGGGCCCTTCTTCATCTCGATTTTCTTCACTATGCCTATCAGTTCAAGACCCTCGTTCTCAATAATTTCAAATTTCATGTTCATTCCTTTATTATTAATATTGTTCTTCTTCTTTCAGTTTTCTAACTTTCATAATTCATTTTACTTTTCGCCTGCAAAGTTACGGATTCAGATAAGAAATGGCAAGAATATGGGACAGAAAGCACGGAAATGTGATGAAAGGAAGCAAAAATGTGACAAACAAGAGCCTATTCTCACAAAAAAGCAGTACCTTTGCCGACAATATGAGAACAACCATTTTAAAAGAAAGACTCCAGAGTGCCTTCATCGCCACTCTTTTCATAACGGTATTCCTACCCTTCGGCCTCAACCATTTCGGATGGATGAGGTGGGTATATCTTGTAGGCATAGGCTTGACGATAGCCTTCAGCGTTCTGTCGAGCGAATTTCTTGTGGAGAACGTATTCAAGATACCCAACGACGTGTCGAAGGGCAGCAAGTATATCATAAGGAGAAACATTCTATTCGAGACATTGAACCTCGTGTTCAGCTGTCCGTTGATGATGCTGTTTCTCGACCGTTTCGTCTGCAGCGATGCCGTTGACAACCATTTCGGCTGGGCATCGTTTGCCACGGTGTTTGCTGTTAACTGCTGGACAACGGTAGTCATCCATTTCTATTGGCGAAACGTCTATAAAAGGAATTACCTCATCAAGCAGCTTGAAGAAGCACAGCTGCTCAACGGTGTGCTGCAAGAGAGACAGCGTAAGGAATCTGCCCCAAAGTCATCGCCACAGCAAGAGCCAACTACCGACAGCGACAACCCGATATGCATCAGCGGAGCCACCAAGGAGTCGCTCGATGTCCGTCCGTCTCAAGTGGTGTATGTCACTTCCGAGGGTAACTATGTTCGCGTACATTATATTGTCGACGGCGGCATGCAAAACATGTCTATACGCACAAGCATGAAAAGCATTACCGACTTGCTTTGCCGACAATCATACATCATGCAATGCCACCGTGCGTTTGTGGTCAACCTTCGCCATGTGGCAAGGGTTGAGAGTCGCAACAGTGGCATTGCTCTGGTGATGCAGTACGGCGAAGACACCGTACTCGTGTCGAAACAGTATTCTGCCGAAGTGAAGGAAAGGATTAAGAATCCCTCTACAATCTCTTAATCACGTCCTGTCCCGCACCCTTGCCCTTATACTTGCTCTTTGTGGAGTTAAAGGCATAGCGAACCGACAGTGACACACGATGGAAGCTGTAGTTGCCTCGCTCGCCTCCGAAAACGTCGCCCTGAAGCAGTGTGTAGTTGCCGAGGTCGAGCAGTGCGTCATGGCGTGCCGTGTTGAAAATGTCGGAGCAGGAGAGACGCACCACTAACGACTTGTCCTTGAGAAAAGATTTCTGTACGGCGGCAGTGAGATTCCAATATGCCTGAAGCAGGCGGACGTTGCGGTAGTGTGCCTTGCTGTAGAACTCCGAGTTGAGTTCCAGCTGCCAGTCGTTTTTCAGGCGGAAGGCGTTGTCGCTATTGAAGATAAGCATTGGTTTGTCGTACGACACTTTGCGCTTGCCCGATGCCTCACGAGGGTCGTCGAGGTTGAACGAGAGCCATTGCTTCTGCACTCCCACAGTGTTGCTTGTTGTCCACACGCCAACATTTTGCGAGGCAACAAGGAAAGCACTCAACACGTCGATAGGACTGTCAAAGTTCACCATGCCTATCATAACCACTCCGTTGTCGTCGTATGGAGTAGTCCAGTCATATATAGCATCCTTGATGTGCAGGTAGTTGACGTTAAAGGCGAGCCATTTCCATCGTCCCGAAAGGTCGAGAGTATGTCTTATCTCATTCTTCAACAGCGGGTTTCCTGTCTGCAAGGTGTATTTGCTTACATAATATACCTCGCTTCGCAGCTGGCTGTACATAGGGCGTGTGGTCTTCACACCGTAGCTCAACTGCATTTGCAACGCTCCGAGCCTTGTGCCGAACGACATCGATGGGAAAAAGTCGTTGTGGTTTCTTTTCACCGACTGTTCTGGGTTGGAAAGGTCGTCAAAGTCGAAAGCCACATGCTCATATCTCATTCCGAGGGTCAACATTCCTGCCTTTGGTATCATGATGCCATATTCAAAGAATGCAGCATAGTTCTGCTCGCTCACCTTCGATAGCCTGTCAGAGATATTTTCCACACCACTGATGCGGTAGTTGTTGTCGCGGCATACTGTTGTCAGCTCTCCTCCGATCGAGAGTTTACCGTTCCAGAGAGGATGGTCGGCAATGAGTCGGGCGGCAAAGAGGTGGCTCTTGTTTTCGGTCGTCGACTCCACTGTTCGTGTACCGGACATTGCCTGTTCGCTAATGTGGTCGTCGTTCTTATCACACTGCGAATAGTAATCGACATTGGCGTCAAAACCCCACTTGCCAATCTTTCCGTTGTAATAGGCATTGGCTTGCAGCGTGTTGGGGTTCTTGTAGTCAAAATCGCTCACCGACTTCAGGTAGTCCTCCTTAACGCCATTGCGCAGTATGTCTTCCTCCATGGTTAAGATTAAGTTGTTTTTCAGCCACTTTCCCCTTTCCAGCTTCACGCCCACGAAGTTGTCGTCGTCCAACTGCCAGTTCACACCTGCGTTGTAGTGTATTCTCGAGAACTTCTCGTCAGACTGAGTAAATCCCGTCTGTATGTGTGTCACATCCGTTCCGAATGTCGTCTGCTCAAGAAGCGAACGGTAGCCGTCGAGATAGTCGTTCTGGAAAGTCATTCCCCCAAAGAAGTCAAGTCCCTTGTGGCGATAGTTGATATTGAGCGACGACGAGAGGTTATTGTTGCCCGACTTCAGTGCCTGATCGTCCCTTACGTCAAAGCGTCCGCTGAGTCCTTCGCCCTGCTGTCGGCGTGTCTTTATCCTAACCACCGCATTCACCGATGCATCATAGGCTGCTCCTGGGCTGTTTATCACCTCCACCTCACGTATGTCGTAACTTTTCAGTCGCTTCAGTTCCTCAATGTCCTGCACCTTCCGTCCGTTTATATAATAAATAGGAGAGCCCTTGCCTATCACCTGCAACTGTCCTCCCATACGCATCATTCCCGGCACTCGCGCCAGCATGTCCTCTGCCGAACCTGCCGACTCCAATGGCGAACCGACAATGCGTGTCACCATAGCCCCATTCCTCATCTTAGTTCTCGGAGCGTTTGATTTCACCACGAGGTCTTTCAGGTTGAGCGAGTAGTCAACCGAGTCTTTCTTCTCTGTCTGTGCCTCAGCTTTTGCCGTTGCTGTCATCAAGGCAATAGCCACAATACATAATTTCAATGTCATCATATCTGTTGTTACTAAAAAATTTCCGCTGCAAAGTTATGGCTATTTTTCCTTCTGTGCAATAGTGTGGGATATACGGCACACGGTATGGGATATTACGCCTGCCATTCGTCACATATCCCAACCTTTTGTCCCAAATTCTTGCTAATATGGGATAAAAGGTGTAAATTTGCAGACGAAAACGAAAAAAGAAATGAAAATGCAACTCAAAGAACCTAAGGTTGTCCGTGTCGTACACGAAGGCTTGTATGCCGGAGTATTCGTCATCCTTCTGCTGTGGCTCACCGCGCCATTCAACGTAGAGACCATACACGAGGGACGTTCACTGTTCTTCTTCGCCCAGGGCATCATCACAACATTGGTGAGTATTACCACCGGCACCTTCTCTACATATATTCTCCACAAGCCTATGGACCCTGCCCTTCCTTTGGGCACCGTCCACCGCAACTCAGTCATCATCTACCTTGTAAATATCCCATGTCTCGCCTTTGTGCTGACAGTTTTCGGCGGATTCTTCTTCTGCGAAAATCCCATCGAGCCATGGTGGCACGGCGGAAAGTTCCATCTCGAATACTTCTGCCAATACCTCTATTATGTTTCCGCCACATGCATTTTCCTTTATATCGGAACCTATGTGCGAAACCGCAACTGGCATCTGCGCTATCGTTACGAAGAAGTGAAGGCGATAAACGACTTGCTTGAAAAACGTCAGCAAGAACTGTCAGAACGGGAGGAACGCAAACAACAGGAGCAAGCAGAAAAGGCACAAACCGAAGACGACTCCCCCACTCCTTCCGTGCAAACTGTCAGCATCACTGCTAACTCAGGCAACACATCGGTGGAAATACCCTCACAGGACATCATCTATGTTGAGTCGATGGCGAACTATGCAGACATCTGCTATCTCGACAACGACGAACCACGTCACAAGACCCTGCGCATCACACTGAAACAAATTATGGAAACCATTGGCAACCTCCCTTCCTTTGTCCAGTGTCATCGTGCCTTCATCGTCAACCTCAACTTTGTTATCGCCATGTCCGCTCGCAACAACGGATACCAACTCCAGATCTTCGGCACCGAAAAACCTATCCCCGTATCGCGCAACAACACCGCCGCAGTGAAGGAGAAACTGAGCCACTGATATTTTGTTTTGAATAGCAAAGAGACGTTTCCTATAAACACACCATGCTCCTCCTTCTTGGTATGCAGTCCCTTCTTCTGCTCAAAAAGAATAGAAGGAGAGCCTGGGCTGCGGTGACAATAAAGACACATACGCCAACAACCACCATTATCTTCTTCTTGAGAATCTGCTATGAGATTGTAAAGTGCTGATAATCAACACTCACAAAAAAGCAAGTCAAAGTAAAAGAAACAAATAGGAAACAAAAAATTCAAAAAAACAAAATGAAAACTTCTGCTTAACATATCTTAATACGGAAGTGAACGAAAATTTTCCGATTTTGGCATTTGTTGTGTCGGCTATAGATATATAAATGAGACTCATTCTCATTATAACTTTATTCTATCAGAATATACATCCAAATAGACAAAACACACATCAAATGTGCTTTGACATAACAAATTTTCAAAAAAATCCATGCTAATTTAACCAGATTTGTGAAATAATTATTATCTTTGCACACAAAAATTGTGTATTATGCGATGGAATAAAGATACATTAAAAGAAGCCAGACTTAAAGCGAAACTCTCCCAAATTAGCTTGGCAGATGAATTGGGGGCTCATTTTCGGACGGTACAAAATTGGGAAAAAGGCACAACTTCCATTCCCTTGACTGTGCAACCTACTCTCTATAAGTTGTTGGGCGAAAATAACACCGATATTCTGTTCCAAGAGAAGAGTACAATAGAGTCGTTGAAGCCTTTAGATGCTTCGATGGAGCCGAAAAGTTCAAATTCATCATGCAAAATTCTTGTAAGGAAGCAATTCTCTTTACTATGTCATAATAGAATTTTATAATATGTAGGGATGATGACATATCATATGTAAAGGAACAATTTGGAATTGACTTAGATCTTTCCTTATGGTCTACTAACAGATTTTTGAATACACAATATACTCCATAAATTTACGATATGGCTTGGAAATATAGAAAACGTATAAAGATTGCTCCTGGAGTGACTATTAATGTTAGCCGAAGTGGTTTAAGCACTACGATAGGTACCAAGGGAGCGAGTGTAAATATTGGTAAAAATGGCACCTATCTGAACACTGGTATCCCTGGCACAGGAATATACGACAGGCAAAGAATCGGAGGTGGTACGAACAGACGCTCATCTGTTTTATCCACTCAAGGAACTTCTAGTGGGGGCAATACATCTGGAAATGGTAATTCCGGATGCTTCTGGTTTATTGGTATTGCATTGATCACAATGTTTGTGATATACGGAGTTACTGGTAAATTTGACTTGCCGATGTATCTTCTTGGGCTGGTCATCACGTTCGTGTTGTGGATTATTGTGGTTGCATTAATGCCATCAAAAGAGAAGAGTAATATCTCAAATGCTGAAAGCGATGAGAATCAAGTTTCAAATGACACAGTTACAGAATCGAGCTCAACGGAACCTATTCAGCGTAAATCGAATATGTTATTCCTATCATGGAAGAAGGAGAATTTTGACCTTATGCAGTCAGAAACAAAGAATCTGTATGAGTTCCTGAAGTCGGCAACACGAAGCATTAAGGTAAGAAAAGAGTTAGATAGAATGATGGCATTGACCAACAATGACGGCTCTCCATGGCCTCTAAACAAAAAGATTACTCTGACCATGATGCTTGATGGCTATCGTTGCTACACCGACCTTGGATATAAGATGAACGCAGGTGAAGACGAGGAATTGGGATTACTCTTATTGGCTAACAATGTGGCAAGCCCAGGCTTCACGCTTGATTATTTTCAACTAATAAACTATAGAGATAATGTGGCTCCAACAACAAGAGAGATGTTTGACACAGTCAAGTTGGTACATGAAAATTGTCCAATTCCTGCTGGTCAGTATTTCTTTCAACACGTTTTCGAGAACGTTGATAAGGAGCGTATGTCACAATACATGGTGCATCTGTATCGCTATGCATCCGCTATTGCCAAAGCAGATGATACCATCAATGCAAGAGAAAGTGAGATTCTGGCAAACTTGATGAAAGCAAAAGACCTTACTACTGACGGCAAACCATTAGAGACTCAGGTTGAAAGCAAAAGGTCAAGAAAGACAACAAAAGATACGTCTGATCTTGACCCATACATAAAGGAAGCTGCAAGATTCATCGTAGAAGAGCAGGTAGGAAGTGCTTCAATGATACAGAGGAAATTCAGTATTGGTTACAATCGAGCTGGGTTGATAATGGATCAGCTTGAAAAACTCGGTATTGTTGGAGAAGCATTAGGAAGCAGGCCTCGCGAGGTAATGGTAGTCACTATAGAAGAACTGGATGAAATCCTTAACGAACGAGCAGAGACAAAACTGAATACGGAAGATAATTCAGCAGAAGCAGAAATCATAATGGATTCCCAAAACGAGCTGCATAGTCTAATTGGGTTGTCATCTGTAAAGGCTGAAGTCGAGAGGCTTACAAATTTCATCAAGATAATGAAGGTGAGGGAAAAGCAGGGACTGCCTGTTAGTGAGATTTCATACCATAGTGTGTTTACAGGTAATCCCGGAACTGGTAAAACGACTGTTGCGAGAATCCTTGCTAACATATATAGCGAACTTGGAGTAATCAAGAAAGGACACTTGGTAGAAACTGACCGTTCCGGGCTCGTAGCAGAATACGTTGGTCAGACAGCAGTCAAGACGAACAAAATCATTGATTCAGCCCTCGATGGTGTACTGTTTATAGATGAAGCATATTCGCTAGTCAATGGTGGTAATAATGACTATGGCACGGAGGCAATATCCACTCTCCTAAAACGAATGGAAGATGACCGAAAACGATTGGTAGTGATCCTTGCTGGTTATGGCAATGAGATGCAAACTTTCATAAATTCCAATCCTGGGCTTCAATCACGTTTCAACAGATACATTGATTTCCCAGATTACAATGCTGGCGAGTTGCTTGAAATCTATAAGCGTAATCTGAATAAGCACACATATACACTTAGTGTCGAAGCGGAAGCGTTTATTTCTGAGTACCTTTCCAATGCTGTTGCAAATAAGGACAAGAATTTCGGAAACGCACGATTCGTTCGTAACCTCTTCGAGAAAACTTTGGAGAATCAAGCAATGCGTCTGGCAAGCATCGGACATTTGACAAGCGAAATGCTTTGCGAAATTAGCATTGAAGATGTAAAATCTCTAGCATAAGAACACATCAGAACTTTTTGACCGAGTAGTAGTTATCTTGACATTTAAAAGAATATTGAAATAATACATTATGAGACAGGAGATCTTCGAGATAATAGAACGGGACGAGAACGACAATCTTATCTCCAAACTATATGATAGGATAATGCAGTTAGCTATATTTGTGAGCATTATCCCTTTGATGTTTCGTGGGCATAATGTCATCTTTACAACGATAGAATCAGTCGTCACCATTCTGTTTGTTACTGATTATCTCTTGCGTTGGTTGACTGCAGATTTAAGAAGTAAAAAAAAGGGAATATGGGCTTTTGTTCTATATCCTTTTACTCTGATTGCTATTATTGACATCATAACCATTCTTCCAGCAATCAGCTATGTGAATGATTCACTTAGAGTGCTTAGGACATGGCGACTATTGCGAATGCTCCGTATTGCCAAGGTGTTCAAGTATTATGAACCACTACAGATTGTTATGGAAGTATTCAGAAAGAAGGCTTCTGTGCTGTTGACGGTTGTAGGCTTTGCCTTGTTCTACATATTTGTTACGGCATTGTTCATGTTCAATGTAGAGCAATCTGTAAACCCAAAAACGGGCGAACTGTTTTTTGATGATTTCTTTGATGCTTTATATTGGTCAACATGCACATTAACCACTGTTGGATATGGTGACATCTACCCAATATCTGACATTGGTAGAGTGGTAAGTATGATTTCTGCCCTCGTTGGAATTGCTATTATTGCGTTGCCTTCGGGTATTATTACTGCTGGATATATGGAAGAAGTTCAGGAGAGGAAGAACGCCACTAAAATTTCTAAATAATGACTTTCAAAAAAACATAATAGTTGTATTTCTGACCTTATTTTATTTCGGAAGTTTGTTTGCGCAAAATAGCAACGATCATTTTGAACTTCCAGAAATAAATAATAAAGACTTATGTATTAGTCATACAGGATTTACACTTTCTTATAATAAGAATTATAACTATCCTAATTGGGTCGCTTGGGACTTAACTAAAGAAGAAGTTCAAAATGCAGTTGCCAAGAGAAATGATTTTTTCAGAGGCGACACATTGGTACCACCACAGCACAGAGTAGAGGCCTAAGATTTCAAAGATACTGGATTTGACAGATGTCACATGTGCCCAGCTGGTGATATGAAATGGAGTCGTGAAGCAATGAGCGAATGTTTCTTAATGTCAAATATATGTCCTCAAAATTCTGTTTTAAATCAGCAGTGGTGGGAACATTTAGAAAGTGCTTGTAGAAGATGGGCATGTCAGGAAAGCAAAATCTTTATATGTTGTGGTCCTATCTTTGATAATAGTTGTCCACCACGATTTACAGGAAGAGGGGGTAAAGTTCGAGTTCCTGACGGATTTTTCAAGGTTATCTTATCACTGCAAAAAGGCAAAGAAAAGGCAATTGGATTTATATACAGGAATACTGATGAACGTCAGACTATGGAGAGTGCAGCTACAACAGTAGATAATATAGAGAAAATTACAGGGTATAATTTCTTTCCTTTGTTAGATCCTGATATTGAAAAAACAGTAGAAGGTTCGTATGATCTTAAGAAAATGGAATTAAACATCTTATCAAGATTGAAAACAGAATAAGCAGACCCACTGATTTTCAGCAGAAATGCCGATTGTCAGTGGGTTTGTTGTTCCCAAAATGAATCCCACAAGCCATGTTGGGAACATTAGATTACTTCGTCCAATGGTATACCATGAACTTTCGACCGATGGCAGAAGCCTTGAACACTGAGGCATTCTTGC
>SAMEA3663038__coassemble_624_pt1 | contig 11159 bp, 13 predicted proteins | sample SAMEA3663038__metabat2_low_PE_036 | metagenome-assembled genome bin SAMEA3663038 (sample SAMEA3663038) | pig gut metagenome | biome: pig gut; feature: pig-associated habitat; material: faeces | place: France | collected 2012 | reverse complement strand
CCGTGGGCTATCCCTCATTGCCCGATACGAGCCTAAATTTCGTGCTCGACTCCATACTCCGTTTCTCCGATATTGGAATAAGGCTTACGGAGAGTGGAGCCATGAAACCTCACGCAAGTGTCAGCGGAATGATGTTCTCTCATCCCAAGGCGCGATATTTCAGCATAGGAAAGATTGGTGAAGACCAGTTGGCTGACTATGCCAAACGCCGTGGAATACCCCTGCAACTGATGAAAAAGTTCATCACATAAGTGAAAGAAATGCTTGTACAGTTATATATACCAATAATTCTATCGATAGTGTTGTCCGATTTGTATCTTTACTATCGGATATTTCGTCGCAAACGTAGCAAGGGCAAAATGCCTTGGATTCGTCTTGCCGCAGTGGTTATTCCGTCTGCGGTTATGATTGCCTATACCGGATGGCTTTTTTTGCAACGTTCGTTCGCTCCCGGCAATGTAGGAGTGCTCAATGTCTATCTTTTCCTACTTGCGATGATAGTTTTACCGAAGCTCGTGTTTGTGCTTTGCTCTGTAACAGGCCATATTGCGAGTCGCATCGTGCGCAAACTGAGCATGAAGGCAACCGCACATCCCGCACGCAACTATGGCAAACTCATCGGCTTCTTGCTGGTTGCCTTGATATGGTATGTAGCACTTTATGGCACAACGGCGGGATTCAACAGCGTGAGTGTTCGCCATGTGGCTTTTGAGTCAGCCGATCTGCCGGCATCGTTTGACGGCTACCGTATTGTTCATTTCACTGATGCCCATGTCGGAACTTACAGCACCGACAGACAATATGTCCTTAAGGAATTTATTGACAGCATAAACGCTCAGAAAGCCGATGCCATAATGTTCACTGGCGACTTGCAAAACCGTGAGCCACAGGAGATTTACCCTTTTCTCGACATGCTTTCCTCATTGAAGGCGAAGGATGGGGTGTTTTCAGTGCTTGGCAATCACGACTATGCCAACTATATAAAGGCAGACGCGGCCACAAAGGTGGCAAACGAGCGCGAGACAGTGAGGTTGGAGAGACAGATGGGATGGAAACTCCTGATCAACGAGCATCTGACAATTCATAGGGGCGCTGACTCCATAGTGGTTGCAGGCATGGCTAACGATGGAGATGGAGTGCGTTTCCCAAGGCTGGGAGACATAGAAAGGTCGCTGAATGGCGTCTCAGAAAAGGCTTGGATCCTCATGCTTCAACACGACCCGTCGTGTTGGAGACGTACCATTCTCCCCAAGTCCAATGCCAAGCTCACTCTGTGCGGTCACACCCACGCCATGCAGTTTGCCTTGTTCGGATGGTCGCCTGCCTCGTGGGTTTACGACGAGTGGGGTGGAATGTTCTACGAGGGCGACCGTGCGATAAACGTCTCCACTGGCATGGGAGGCTTCATTCCGTTCCGTTTTGGAGTGCCGGGAGAGATTGTGGTAGTGGAGTTGAAAAAGATGAAATAATAAAGATAACTATTTTGATATGAGATTCTTATATTGCATTTACCAAGTTTTAGTGGCATTTCCAATCACAATAGTTGCCACCATATTGACAGCCCTCGTCACAGGAATAGGATGCACGTTGGGCAACGGACACTTTTGGGGATATTATCCCGGACATTGTTGGGCTTGGGTAATCACTCACGCTTTCCTCCTGCCAGTAAAGGTGGAGGGTAGGGAGAACCTCGAAAAGGGACATTCTTATGTCTTCGTGGCAAACCATCAGGGAGCTTTCGACATCTTCCTCGTATATGGCTTCCTTTGCCGCAACTTTAAGTGGATGATGAAATACCAGCTGAAGAAAATTCCTTTCGTGGGATATGCCTGTAAGAAGTCGCATCAGATATTTGTTGACAAGCGTGGACCGAGCAAGGTGAAGCAGACCTATATCGATGCAAGGAAGACTTTGTCGAGCGGAATGAGTGTTGTGGTTTTCCCGGAGGGAGCACGATCGTTCACTGGTCACATGGGAATCTTCAAGAAGGGAGCTTTCATGCTTGCCGACGAACTGCAGTTGCCTGTTGTTCCACTCACTATAAATGGCTCGTTCAACGTGATGCCCCGCACACGAGACTGGCACTTCGCCAAATGGCATCCCCTGTCTCTCACCATCCATCAGCCAATATATCCTGTGGATAAGGGACCCGCCAACATTCAGGCAGTAATGCATCAGAGCTACGACTCCGTTATGAGTGCCCTTCTGCCAGAATACCAAGGTTTTGTGGAGAACCCAGACCAATAGTTGCTGGGTTCTCCAAAATTCCTCAACGCACAGACGGGTACGTTTATGTTGACAAGATAGCATTGATTTATAATGTAGGGCGATGTAGGGTTGAGAGGTACCCTACATTCTGCAACTGCTTGAAACAGTGAAGATTATCCTCAAATAATGTAGGGTGTAGGGTTGTAGCGACATTCGTCTCACACGCAAGCCTGAAACAGGGCTTCTTGTTAGAGTTTTACTGAGGAGATGTCGATTAGACCGTTTACTATGGCATAGATGGTGAGACCGGCGGAACTGTGGATCTGCAGTTTGCGGGCAATGTTACGTCGGTGGGTGATTACTGTGTTTACGGAAATGAAGAGGTGTTCGGCTATTTCCTTGTTCGACATTCCCTGCACAAGGCTTACTACAACATCCTTCTCGCGGTCGGAGAGGGCTTCGCCGTTGTCGGCATTTCCTTTGAACACCATGTTGGTGATGTTCTTGGTCACGTTGTCTTTCTTCTGCTTCTGCTCAAGGTTGCGTATGGCAGGCACGAAAATCTGGTCCTCCACTTGGGAATGGAGCTTCAGCCATTCCTCGTTGTTGTATATTCCGTAGAGTGTGGCTGTAAGTTTGTTGTTGCGCTGAATGTCGCCGGGAAGATATTTTATGATGATGTTTTTCAGTTCGCGCAGTTTTTGGTCTGTCTGTCCGTGGTGTTTGGAGAATGTCTCTATGTCGTAGTCGGTTGGGGCATTTCCGTCGAGCAGTTGCTTGACATACGGGAATAGCACTTTCTCCTCGTATTTCATGTGTTTGCGTATCTCGCGTGCATATTCGTCGTAGAACTTCATTATTAGCACTCCGAGGCGGTCTTCCTCGTTTATCGACTCTTTGAGGTCTCTTCGAATGGAAGGCAGCTGATAGTCGAGATAGTAGATGTGGCTGGCTTCGAGGTAGTGGAGTAGGGTGGGAATGTGGAGTCGGTCTGCCTCGTCGGAGTTGTAGTAGCCATTTATTGTATAGTTGACCACAGAGAGAAATGTGTAGGTGTCAACACCATTGTCCTGACACGTTTCGTTCACTGTCTTGTCTCCAAAACCAAGCGCAATGCCAAAGCTGCCGAGCGACTGCAGCACGTTGTAGTTGTCGCGTATGAGCGATATCATTTGGTCGTTTGACTCATAAACCTTATGATTCTTCATTGTCTTACCCCATTTTTTTTATTTTCGTCTGCAAAATTACTAAAAAAACGGTAATTTGACAATACTCATTTCTTGGTATTTTTGCGCTATTTCTTTGCTTTCTTATGCCTTAGTTTCGGTATTTTCACCTTTGTTCCTTCCTTAAGAGGGTCATTTCCGTTCATTTCGTTGAACACCTCAACGTAGCAAGACATTCCCGGACCGAGGTGAGTCTGTGCAATCTTGCTTATTGTCTGCCCCTCTCGTGCCGTGACAACCTTGTCTGTGCCGACAATGACATAAGCTCCGGTGCGTACTCTTGGGTCGCGCATGGCGTATGTGGAGAAATCTGCCGTTTCAGTGTTCTGTACTGTTTCTGCTTTCTTGGCAGTGGAGTCTTTCTTAGCTTTTTCAGTGACAGCAGTTGTGTCTGCTTTTGCCTTGTATGCTGTTATTTCTTCCTTTTGCTTGTCAAGGTGCTTCGATTGCTCTGCTATTTGTGCAAGTCGTTCCTGATGGCGACCTTCCTCAACTCCAAACATATATCCTCCGTAGGCTGCGGCAGCAATGAGGATGAGGCAGGCTATTGCTCCTAAGATATGGGCAGTATAGTGGTGTTCGGGTTCTTCTTCATAGGAAAGTTCATCTTCGGGTTCAGGTGTTGCTTCCTCTTCAGGTTCTTGGTCTATTTCCTCCTTCTCAGGTTCATGAGTTGCCTCCTTTACCTGTTCAGGATTTGCCGATTCTTCCGGTTCTGGAATTTCCGATTCTTCCGGTTCAGGAGTAATAATCACTTCTGGTTCTGAAATAGTCTCTTCTTCAGGTTCCGGTTCAACCTCTTTTTCGGACATAGTGTTTTCTTTCTCAGTTTTTTGTATGTTTTCTGCTTCTGGAGCTGGTTCTTCTTTCTCCACGTCGGAGAAATCCACACCGTCGTTAAGTATCACTGTTTCAAACTGTGAGAAAGGACGGTTCACCATTTCCTTCATCACACTGTCTGGTGTGAAAGTAATCTTCTGATGACCGCCTATAAGCACACGCTCTCCTGTGTTGACGTTTACGCTCTCGCGTGGGTCAACATCAATAATCTTAAATGTGCCAAAACCTTTTATCTTCACTTGTCTGTCGGCTTCGAGACCTTCTTTTATCACGTCGAATATGGCACATACGAAGGCTTGGGCCTCGTTTTCCGAGAGCCGGTTCTTGCGTATGAGAATGTCTGCAAGTTGTTGTACGGTGAATTTGTCCATGTCTACTTGTCGCCTCCTTTCTTCACTTTTTCCTTCCATGTTGGCGAGGGCTTGAAATTGAGAACAAGTTTGGGTGGAACGAGCATTCTCTGCAGTGTTGACGGATTTACGATTATTCGCTCGAGCTTCTTCTTTATCTCAAAAGTGCCGAACCCGGATATGGCAATGCATTTACCTTCCTGAAAGCCATCGCTCATCTGGTCGATGACGTTAGTAACCATGCGCTGCGTGTCTGATGCCGTATAGCCCATGCGCTGTGATAGTCGCAGTATGAATTCCTTGTTGTTCACTGTTGTTCCTCCTTTTTTAGTTTTTATCTACAATCTTGCCATAGAGGTCGAAAGCCTCCGAATCGGTGATTTCTACATTGTACATATTTCCTGCCCTTAGCCGGCAATCTTGGGCCTCGATGAGAACCTCAGGGTCAACCTCCGGAGAACTGTATTCTGTGCGTCCAATATAGTAGTTGCCTTCCTTGCGGTCGATAACCACCTTCATTACCTTGCCCACCTTTTCCGCCTCCAACTCGGCACTTATTCTCTGTTGTAGAGCCATAAGTTTGTCGAGGCGTGCCTGTTTCACATCCTCCGGCACATCGTCCTCGTAGTTGTCGGCAGAGAAAGTGCCTTCCTCCTCGGAGTAGGCAAAGGCTCCCATACGCTCGAAACGTGTCTTGCGGGTGAACTCCATAAGTTCCTCGAAATCCTCCTCTGTCTCGCCGGGGAATCCTACCATGAGTGTCGTCCGCAAATGAATGCCTGGCACCTCACGACGGATGCGTTCTATCAGCGCGTAAGTGTCTGCCTTGGTGAAATGGCGGTGCATCCTTTCTAACATGTGGTCGGAAATGTGCTGCAAGGCAATGTCGAGATAATTGCAAACATTTGGCTTTTCGCGTATGACATCGAGCAATTCCCATGGAAAATGGGCAGGATAGGCATAGTGGAGCCTTATCCAGCGGACTCCCTTTATGTCCGCCATCCGTGAGACAAGTTCCGCTATGTGTTGCTTGCCGTCAACGTCGATACCATAGTAAGTCAGTTCCTGGGCGATGACCTGAAACTCGTGTATACCCTTGGCTACCAGTCCATTCACCTCGTCGAGTATCTCGTCCATTGGCCGGCTTCTGTGTTTTCCCGTCATTATGGGAATGGCACAGTAGGCGCAGTTGCGGTCGCAACCCTCGCTGATTTTTATGTAGGCATAGTGTGAGGTGGTGATATGGCGTTGTCCGTCGCACGTAGTCATGTCCACGCCTACAAGGTCTGCAATAAGGTCCTTGTAGTTGAATTTTCCGTAGAACTTGTCCACCTGTGGGATTTCCTCTGCAAGTTCTTTCAAGTAGCGCTGTGAGAGACAGCCCATTACGTAGAGCTTCCTTAGCCTTCCCTCTTCCTTAGCCTGAGCCAACTCGAGTATGGTGTTTATGCTTTCCTCCTTGGCATCTTGTATAAAGCCACAGGTGTTCACCACGGCAATCTCGCCTTTAGGGTTTTTGCTGTCGTGTGTACATTTGAAGCCGTTGGCCTCGAAAAGTCCCATGAGTGCCTCACTGTCAACGAGGTTTTTCGAGCATCCCATGGTAATTATGTCAACAGTATTCTCTTTCATTCCACTTTCTTGAATAGAGAGTCAACGAATTGTGCCTTGTTGAAAAGCTGGAGGTCTTCCATCTTCTCGCCGAGACCGATGTACTTTACAGGCACCTTAAGCTGGTCGCTGATGCCAATCACCACTCCTCCCTTTGCCGTTCCGTCGAGTTTGGTTATGGCGAGCGAGGTAATCTGGGTCACTGCAGAGAACTGCTTGGCTTGCTCAAATGCATTTTGTCCGGTGCTGCCATCGAGTACGAGCATCACTTCGTCGGGAGCTTCGGGAAGAACTTTCTTCATCACCTCCTTTATCTTCTTCAGTTCATTCATCAGACCTACCTTGTTGTGGAGTCTTCCTGCAGTGTCTATGAGCACAACATCCGCTCCATTTGCCTTTGCGCTGCTCAGTGTGTCAAAAGCCACCGATGCAGGGTCGCTGCCCATCTGCTGTTTTACTACAGGCACGTCCACGCGATTACCCCAGATGCACAACTGTTCCACGGCTGCTGCCCTAAATGTGTCCGCAGCACCAAGATATACTTTCTTTCCAGCGTTTTTAAACTGGTATGCAAGTTTACCTATTGTAGTGGTTTTGCCGACACCGTTTACACCCACCACGAGAATGACGTATGGTTTGTGGTCTGTGGGCAGGTCCCAGTTGTCGTTGTCCTCCGAGTTGTTCTCCGACAAGAGGGCGGCTATTTCCTGACGCAGGATGGAGTTAAGCTCAGATGTGCTTACATATTTGTCTCGAGCCACACGTTCTTCTATTCTCTGTATTATCTTGAGTGTTGTGTCAACGCCGACATCGCTTGTTATGAGTACTTCCTCGAGGTTGTCGAGCACTTCGTCGTCAACCTTCGATTTTCCTGCTACGGCACGAGCCAGCTTGTCAAAGACACTTGTCTTTGTCTTTTCCAACCCCTTGTCGAGGGTTTCCTTTTTGTTTTTGTTGAAAAATCCGAATATTCCCATACTGTGTCAAATTTGAGTGCAAACTTACAAAAAAAAAACGATATTCTTGCCTTTTTCGGTCAAAAAGTGATTTTTGTTCCACGAAAACTTATCTTCGTGGCACAAATTTGCGAAAAAGTCGGTTTGCCTGGCATGTGAGGTCCATTCCAAACAACAATATCGACAATGCTTTCAACTTATGGATTGTTGACAGTGGAGATAGCCTTACGTGGCGTTTTTTCAGCTTTGGCTTGTCGCCAGTCAGCTCGCTTGCCATTAGTTGGCAATCCACAACGTGCATGTAGTTTCTCATTGCCTCGTCGCTGCCGTCGTATGCCCATTCAAGAGCCTTGATGTTATGTTTGAGCAACATTCTCCACTCTTCCCCTCCCGCCTTGTGTGTTATACCGTAGGGATTGGGCTTGTAGATGTATTTCCCTGTGCTTGTAGAGGCAATCTTCTTGGCTTCCTTGAGCAAGGAGGGTAGGGTGGCTATGTCCTCAAAAACCACTCCCTTGGGGTATCTCACTTTTTCGAAGAGTCTCCTGCGATACACCTTATTCCATGCGTAAGAGTGCAGATAGGCTTCTGTCTGCAACCAATATTCCAACGGGGAGTCGTATTCCCTGTCTTCAAGCGTCAGAGATTTGTACCCGCACACACCAAACTCGAGGATGTCATATTCCGGATGCTTGTCGAGTGTTTGAAGGAGGCTCTTTAGCGTTCCTTCCTGCAGTTCGTCGTCGGCATCCACAAACATCAGGTAGTCGGCGTCAGCCCTTTCTATTCCATAGTTTCTTGCGTCGCTAAGTCCTCCGTTCTCTTTTCTCAGAAGCAAGAACCTGTTGTCGTTGGCTGTCAGTTTTTCTATAGCTCGGTATGTGCCGTCGGTTGATCCGTCGTCCACAACGATTACCGTCATGTCGTCGAAGTCTTGTGCCATTATGCTCATTATGCAATCCTCTATGGTTTTTTCGGCATTGAAGGCAGGAATTATGATGCAGAGTTTACTTGTCATTGTCTCAAAAAAATAAAAGGCTACAACCAATGTGTATTGATTGCAGCCCTTGTTCTATTTTTTCTTGTGCGAAATTAGTTCTTGAAGAAGTCCTTGACGGCCTCGTTTGGAACCATACGCTCATCAAAGATGTAAGCACCAGTCTTGGGGCTCTTCACCATCTTGATGACCTTTGAGTATGCGCGACCGTCCTTTTTGCCTTCTTGGAGGGTAGCGACGACTTTCTTTGCCATGTGTCTTAGTGCTTAAAATTGTTATTATTTAATTTCCTTGTGAAGTGTCATCTTTTTCAAGATGGGGTTGTACTTCATCAGTTCCATTCTCTCAGGAGTGTTCTTACGATTCTTTGTCGTAATATAGCGGCTTGTGCCTGGCATGCCACTGTTCTTCATCTCAGTGCACTCCAGAATGACCTGTACTCTATTGCCCTTAGCTTTCTTTGCCATCGTTTTATTCTCCTATCACTTTAATGTCTTTCCAATCCACGAAGCCTTTGGCTACAGCCCGCTTCAGTGCGGCGTCAAGACCCACTTTGTTAATCATACGCAGACCAGCGGCGCTGATCTTCAAGCTAATCCAGCAACCCTCCTCTACATAGTAGAATTTTTTGCTGAAAAGGTTGACATCAAAGCTGCGCTTAGTGCGGTGCTTTGAGTGAGACACATTACAACCTATCTGTGCCTTCTTTCCCGTAATCTGACAAATCTTCGACATTTCTATCTAAGTTTTTTGTTTCTCTTTTTTGTAACTTATTCCAAACATGGTGCAAATTTAGCGACTTTTTCTGGAAATACCAAATATTAGGAACTAAAAAACAACTTTTTAAGGTTTATTTTGATTTTCCGCGCTTATTTTCGCCCAAAAATGCTTGATTCCGGTTCATTTGTCACGTTAAGCTGTCCCTCTTCGTTAAGAAAATCGCAAAACATTTGCATGGCCTTGTTTGTTGCAATGGCAAGATTGATGTCGCGACCGAAATCTTCTGTCACCCTCAAGGTGCGAACGGAGTCAGGGGTGCCGCAAGCGAGCCAGATGGTGCCTACGGGAATGTCCTTGGTGCCTCCTCCGGGACCTGCTATACCAGTTGCGGCAATGGCATAGTTGGTGTTGAGTGTCTTGCATGCACCCTTTACCATGGCTATTGCCACTTCTTCGCACACTGCTGTTTTCTCCTCCAGCAACTGTGGGTCAACGCCCAACAGGTTTTCCTTCACCTCGTCAGTGTAGCACACTATGCCTCCCTTGAAGTATTTCGATGCTCCTGGTATGGCTATTAGAGCCTCGGCTATTCTTCCGCCTGTACAGCTTTCAGCCGTACTTACTGTTTTTTCCTGTTCCCAGAGAAGTTGGCTCACTTCCCTGCTGATTATCTTACTTTCAAAATCCATATAGTATATTCAAAACTTAAAACTCTATTCAAATGTTGTTTTGGCAAATGCCGGGGCATCAATGCTGCATAACTCTCTGTTGAGGTATTTGTAGTATCCTGTGATGCCAATCATGGCGGCATTGTCGGTTGTGTAGCTGAACTTGGGGATGTAGATTGTCCAACCGTAACGCTTTGCATGGTCGTGGAATGCGTTGCGCAGTCCGTTGTTGGCGCTCACGCCTCCTGCCACTGCCACATGCTTTATACCTGTCTGTTTCACAGCCTTTCGCAGTTTCCTCATCAGTATGTCCACTATAGTCCATTCAAGACTTGCCGCAATGTCCTCCTTGTTCTTCTCTATGAAGTCAGGGTCTTGCGCCACCCATTCGCGCATGGAGTAAAGGAAGGATGTCTTCAGACCACTGAAACTGTAGTTAAGGTCAGGAATCTGTGGCTCGGCAAACTTGAATGCCTGCGGATTGCCTTGTCGGGCAAGTTTGTCTATTATTGGACCGCCGGGATAGCCTAATCCCATCACCTTCGAGCACTTGTCTATTGCCTCTCCGGCAGCGTCGTCGATGGTTTGTCCAAGAACTTCCATCTTGTTGTAGGCACTCACCTTTACAATCTGCGAGTTGCCGCCGCTTACCAGTAAGCAAAGGAATGGTAGGGGCGGTGCAGAGGTGTCGTCGTCGCTCTCTTTTATGAAATGAGCCATTACATGCCCTTGAAGGTGATTTACGTCAATAAGCGGAATGCCCAAGGCTCGCGCAAAACCTTTGGCAAAGCTAACTCCCACGAGCAGCGAACCCATAAGTCCGGGACCACGGGTGAAAGCCACGGCAGACAGCTGCTCTTTGGTGATGCCGGCACGCTTTATGGCTTGGTCAACCACGGGCACCACATTCTGTTGGTGTGCCCTCGATGCCAATTCAGGAACCCCGCCGCCGTAAGCCTCGTGTACTGCTTGGCTTGCCGTGACGTTGCTCAGCAGCACTCCGTCTCGCAGCACTGCAGCCGAAGTGTCGTCGCAGCTGCTTTCTATTGCTAATATATATACGTTTTTTTTCATTTTTTATTTCTCACTCCTCTCGCTTCTCACCTCTTACTTTTCATCCCATACCCCTTTATATTTGTTAGTAGGTGAGAATTTCCAACCCGTGTTCGGTCATCAGGAATGTGTGTTCCCACTGGGCGCTTGGCAGTTCGTCGCCTGTTATCACCTCCCAGCCGTACTGGTCGTCGGCATCGATAAACACTTTCCACGTTCCCTGGTTTATCATCGGCTCTATGGTGAATACCATGCCAGGCACGAGCAACATTCCTTGTCCGCGGTGTCCGTAATGCATCACCTCCGGTTCTTCGTGGAACTGTAGTCCAACACCGTGTCCGCACAGGTCGCGTACAATGCCGTAGTGGTATTTCTCCACATGCTTTTGTATGGCGTGTCCTATGTCACCCACGAAACTGTATGGCTTGGCAGCCTCGGCTCCAATCTCAAGGCATTCCTTAGCCACCCTTACGAGTTGTTCTTTCTCTGGTGTTGTCTTTCCTATGATGAACATTCTCGAAGCATCGGCA
>SAMEA3663038__coassemble_622_pt1 | contig 11188 bp, 9 predicted proteins | sample SAMEA3663038__metabat2_low_PE_036 | metagenome-assembled genome bin SAMEA3663038 (sample SAMEA3663038) | pig gut metagenome | biome: pig gut; feature: pig-associated habitat; material: faeces | place: France | collected 2012 | reverse complement strand
CAATAGGAGAGTCCTTGGCATCTATGTTTCGCAGTTTCTCATCGTCGTCGTTCTTCACCACCTCCACTACGAAGTTGCGTCGCACCACAGCATTGAAAAGCACGGGAATGCCTCCCTTCGAGCGTGTTTCGTTCACAAACTTGCGCAGGTTTTCGTCGAAGGTGGTTCCTGGGTCGGTATGACGATCAGGCCGAGGTTTCTCATCGTTGTGTCCAAACTGAATAAACACATAATCGCCTGGTCTCACTTGGTCAATAACTTTCTGCCATCGTCCCTCGTCGATGAAACTCTTAGAGGATCTGCCATTGACTGCATGGTTGTCGATAACCACATCGTCATCGAAGAAACAAGTTAGCACCATGCCCCACCCTCTCTCTGGAGTTTTCTCATATTGTTTGTTTGCCATCGTGGAGTCTCCAATCATGAAGACACGCACTTTGCTGTCCGATTTTGCTGAAAGCAAAAGACAGCAGGCGACTATTGCCGCCATACTGCCTATAAGTTGTTTTAGAAGATTTGGTTTCATATTCTTTTTGGTTTGTTTTGGAAGGTTTAAGGAGTTTGAGGGGTATATGACTCACAACTCCTTTTTTATTTATTCACAACCTTTATCAGCTCTTCGGCGGTGACCATAGCCTGTTCCCCTGTTGCCATGTTCTTCAGCGTCACCTTTCCTTCATTCATCTCGTTTTCGCCTACGATAGCAACAAACTGTATGCCCTTTGCGTTGGCATACGACATTTGTTTCTTCATCTTTGCTGAATCGGGATATATTTCTGTTCGTATTCCTGCCTGACGTGCCTTTGCCACTATTGGCAGACAATAGGCAGCCTCTTTCTCTCCGAAATTTACAAAGAGGAGCTGTGTGCTTGCCACAGCCTCCTTGGGATATAGGTCAAGCGTGTTGAGAACATCAAAGATGCGGTCGGCACCGAACGAGATTCCCACACCGCTGATTCCAGGCATACCGAAGATGCCCGTGAGGTTGTCGTAACGTCCACCTCCCGTGATGCTGCCCATCGGGGTGTCAAGAGCCTTAACCTCGAATATTGCTCCGGTGTAGTAGTTCAAGCCTCGTGCCAAGGTAAGGTCGAGTTGTATCTCGTTGTTGAGTCCAACATTCTGGAGTGTATCGAGAATGAATCTTGTCTCCTCCACACCTTTCAATCCGGTCTCGCTTGTGGCGAGCACGTCGGCTATGACCTGCAGCTTTTCGTTGTTGCTTCCCGCGAGGTTTATTATCGGTTGCAACTTCTGTATTGCCTCTTCGCTGATGCCGTTGCCACGCAGTTCCTCATTCACGTTGTCGATACCGATTTTGTCGAGCTTGTCAATTGCCACCGTGATGTCAACAATCTTGTCAGCCTCTCCAATTACCTCCGCAATGCCAGTGAGGATTTTGCGGTTGTTAATCTTTATCTGCACTCTCACGCCGAAACGTGTGAACACGGTATCAACTATTTGCATCAGTTCCACCTCGTTCATGAGCGAATCGCTTCCAACCACGTCGGCATCACACTGATAGAACTCACGATAGCGTCCCTTTTGCGGACGGTCGGCACGCCACACTGGTTGTATCTGATAGCGTTTGAAGGGAAGCTGCAACTCGTCTCGGTGCATCACCACATAGCGTGCGAAAGGCACCGTGAGGTCGTAGCGCAAACCTTTCTCACAGAGTCGTGCTGCGAGTTTCAGAGTGTTTCGCTCGCAGAGTTCCTCGTCGCTCACCTTGTTGAGGTAGTCGCCACTGTTGAGCACCTTGAAGAGAAGTTTGTCTCCTTCCTCTCCATATTTGCCCATTAGTGTCTGTAGAGTCTCCATAGCGGGAGTCTCTATCTGCTGGAAACCATAGAGTGCATAGACCTCCCGAATAGTATCGAAAATATAGTTGCGTTTTGCCATCTCCACGGGAGAGAAGTCTCGCGTACCCTTAGGAATATTTGGTTTCTGTGCCATTATTTTCTTACTATTGTCTGTTCGCGGTCTGGACCAATTGAAATAATCTTTATCGGTGTCTCCAGTTGCTCCTCGAGGAACTTAATGTAGTTGGAGAACTCTGTCGGGAACTGTTCCTCGTTAGTGAACTTTGTCATGTCGGTCTTCCATCCTGGCATCTCCACATAAACAGGTTCAATTCCTTCTTCAATATTATACGGGAAGTAGTTGATTTCCTTGCCATTTTGCTTGTATGCCACACAAGCCTTTATGGTGTCAAAGCCATCGAGTACGTCGCTCTTCATCATAATGAGCTGAGTAACTCCATTCACCATGATAGCATAGCGCAAGGCAACAAGGTCAATCCATCCACAACGGCGCTCGCGTCCAGTCACGGCTCCATACTCATGACCTATCTGACGAATTGTGGCACCTGTCTCGTCGAAGAGTTCCGTAGGGAATGGACCTGCTCCTACTCGAGTACAGTAAGCCTTCATGATGCCATAGACCTCACCAATACGGTTTGGACCGATGCCCAGTCCTGAGCATGCTCCTGCGCAAATGGTGTTTGACGATGTAACGAAAGGATATGATCCGAAGTCCACGTCGAGCATTGTTCCCTGTGCACCCTCGCAGAGAATTGACTTTCCCTCACGAAGATAGCCGTTTATTTCGTGCTCTGAATCCACTATCGGGAACTGTCGAAGATACTCTATTCCCTCCAGCCACTTTTTCTCCACCTCAGTGATATCGTATTCAAAGTCCATCGACTTCAGTATTGCCTCGTGTCGAGCCTTTGCCTCAGAATACTTGCGGTTGAAGTCCTCGAAGATGTCACCTACACGAAGACCTGTCCTCGACACCTTGTCAGTGTATGTAGGTCCGATACCCTTTCCTGTTGTGCCCACCTTGCTCTTACCCTTTGCAGACTCGTATGCTGCGTCGAGCACTCTGTGAGTAGGCATGATGAGATGTGCCTTGCGTGAGATGTGCAGGCGCTGTCTGAGGTTATGACCTGAAGCCTCGAGAGCCTTTGCCTCGTCCATAAACAGGTCTGGAGCCAAAACCACTCCATTGCCTATGATGTTCACCTTTCCTCCCTGGAAGATTCCAGAAGGAATGCTGCGCAAAACATATTTCTCGCCCTCGAACTCCAGGGTGTGTCCTGCGTTTGGACCTCCTTGGAAACGTGCTACTACGTCGTAGTGTGGTGTCAACACGTCAACGACTTTTCCTTTTCCTTCGTCGCCCCACTGCAAACCGAGCAGGACATCTACTTTACCTTTGTTCATTTTTATATCTGTTATTTTTTTAAGTTTCTCGTGTAGTCTCGTTCCACATATCAGTTTCCACGGCGCTGTCTCGTTATCTTTGCCTGACATGTGCTGCAGATGCCATAGATATATACAGCATAACCGTCGCGTTTGAACCTCTTGAGATGCAACCTTCCTATCGCCTCGTCCACTTCCTGCGACCTAACCTCAGTCACCTTTCCGCAGTTTGTACACACCTGATGAACGTTGCCCCCGTCGGGTTGGCACAACTCGTAGGTCGTGGTGCTTGCAAGATGATGCCTTATCACTATTCGCAACTTGATGAAAAGGTTTAGAGTATTGTATAGGGTGGCACGGCTGACAGGAAATCTCAACTCCTCGCCGAGTTTTTTCCCAAGCTCGTCGAGAGTGAAGTGTCCTGGCATATCAGCCAAGGCGTCGAGAATGGCATATCGCTCTGGAGTTCTTCGATGATTATTCATCTGAAGATAGTTGTCCAGAAGGTTCCTCGCCTTTACTTTTAACTCTTCCTTTTTCATTCACTTCGCATTATCTCGGCGCAAAATTACATATTTTTTGTGAAAGAAGACACAATTATTGTCTAAAAAACATCTAAATTGATGCGTTTAGTGGCGTTTTTTGCCAATCTCTCATATACGAGTCCCAAATCGGCGAACCTCATCACGCTTGCCAACGCTGCCTTCCTCACTGCGAGAGAAGGTCCTTGAAGCGCTGTCAGAGCCTGGTCGACAAACTCGTTTATGCCTCTCTCGTTTGGTTCCTGACCACGTCCGAAGATTCTGGCGAGGACATGAAAACCGCAAAGCTGTCTTATGTCGTCGGAAGCCGCTATCCACTCGTAAGCTTTCTGGGCGGCAAAGGGAAGATGCTGATAGAGATTGAATGATGCCATCTCTGCAATCTCCTGCGAAGGTGTCTGCTCCATCCAAATATCCACCACCTCTGGCAATATCTTGTCGGCAGGCATTATCATTGTCGCGAGAATCTTGCACTCGCGCACGTTCTCTTTCCATAATGCTATTGCCAAGTCATAGTCCTTGCCTATCTCTGCCGCCTTCTTGCGCAACATCGGTATCGACGCTCCCCAGTTGACGTGATAGTCAAGTCCCTTCTCGCGCATTGACTGCGATGCCACTCCGTCCATCATCAGTCGGAACGACTGCTTTATTTCCTTCACACGCTCATTTAGCTGTTCGTTGTTTTGCATTTTTTTTCTTGTTTTTCATCTGTATTCCCTACTGTAGCGTAGCATCTGATCACTGTAGCCTTCAGTATAGTCAACGGCAATGTCTGTAATGTTGCCATCACTGTCTCTTACAGGCTTGAGCACAGGATTTATGAAACCTTTGTAAGGTGCTATGTCGAGACTCTTATAGCGTTTCAATATCTCTTCGTGCAGTTCTGAGTCAATCTTCACACCGTAGTTCTCCACGAGTTGGCGTGCAGCCTCATAGTCTCCCTCGCTCTTTATACGTTGTATCTCCGCAAGGAGTTTCGCAAACAGTGCGCGCAACTTCTCGTAGTCATCCACCGCAACAAAGGTCTTTCCATCTCGCTTCACCAAGCTGACTGCATCTCCATTGGCAAGGCACCATCGGGCAATAAGGGCACGGTTGCGCATGTGAGCCTCCTCTATACAGTGTCCAGGCTTTATTCTCACGAGCTGCGTCAGCAGTCCGTTCATCACATACGTATAATAGTTTGACTTATACGCCTCGGCATCGTTGAGAAGTCCGAGTTCCACCAGTTTCCTGTCGGCAATATAGTAGAGTCCGAAGAGGTCTGCCCTCGCCTCTTCTATCGTGTTTCCGTATGCCTTCAGCGCGTCAGGACTTGTGCCTGGGAGCAGTTGTCCGCTGCCATGTCCAAGACACTCGTGCAGGTCGGTGTGCAGCTCGTCGCAGATGTCGCCATATTTGCGTATCATTGCCACGGTGTCTGCATCGATGACAAACTCCTCCAACATGCCGTTGCCTTTGGCAACCTTGCTGTAGGCATCGGTGAGATTGCTTATCGTAATGCTCTTGCTTCCGTGTTGTGCACGTATCCAGTCGGCATTCGGAAGGTTAATGCCTATTGCGGTTGAAGGATATTCGTCTCCTCCGAGCATAGCAGCGCATATTGCCTTTGCCGATACTCCCTTCACTTTCTTCTTGCGGAAGCGTGGGTCCACTGGCGAGTGGTCCTCAAACCACTGTGCGTTGCCGCTGATTTTCTCTGTGCGCTTAGTAGCCTCCACATCTTTATATTCCACGATGCCTTCCCAAGACCCCTTGAACCCCAGCGGGTCTCCATAGACCTCTATGAATCCGTTGATAAAGTCAATATCGCCCTCAGTTTCCTTTATCCATTCTATTGAGTACTCGTCGAACACTCTCAGGTCGCCGCTCTTGTAGTACTCCACAAGCAAGTCGATGACTTTCTTCTGCCTGCTGTTCTCGGCAAACTCACGGGCCTTTTCCAGCCAAAAGACAATTTTCGACAATATCTGTCCATACTTGCCTCCAACTTTCCACACTTCTTCTTGCAGTTCTCCGTTCTTTCGTGTCAGGCGGGAGTTAAGTCCGAATGAAGGCGTGTTCTCCGGGCAAGTGGCTTTCAGTGCCGCATAGAAGTCCTCAGCCTCCTGCTGCGTCACACCGTCGTAGTAGTTGCAAGCCGAGGTTACCACGAGGTCCTCTCCTTCAGTCTTGTTCACCCTTTTTGCATCAACCTTAGGGTCAAACATCACAATGGCAATCTCGTCTATCAACTCTTCCACATCCGACTCGTTGCCGAATCCTCCATCCTCAAGGCACGCTTTCTTCGCCACTCGGCGGAAATAGTCCTCCGAGAAGCCAGGGATGAATTTCTCTTGTCCGTAATGATGGTGTATGCCGTTTGAGAACCACACCCTCTTAAGGTAAACTTCCAGCTCCCGGAAGTCGTCGTTGTCATGGTTTACACCCTCCGATGTAACAACGGTCTCCAGCACACTCCTTATCTTGAGGTTGTGCTTACCGAACTGGTCGAAAGTAATATCGCGTCCGTATAGGGTAGCCTGTGCTAAGCAGTAGATGTACTTTTTCTGCACAATAGACAATTGCTCAAACCCGTCGAGACGGTATCTGAGCAATTGTATATCGGCAAAACGTTCATCAGAATAGTTAAAGTCTGAAGTCGTTTCTCTCATTATTATTCTTCTTTCTGTTTTTTCTTCATGCGTGCAGCCTTAGCCTTGGCTTGCTGAGCCTGGTGCTGCACACGATAGTCGCGTGGTGTCATGTTCATAATCTTGTAGAACGAGGCATAGAACGACTGTCTGTTGGCAAATCCCACCATATCGCTCACCTCCTCCATGTTAAGGTCCTTGTAGCGCTTGTCTGTCAGGATTGTCATAGCCTCCTCAATTCTGAACTTATTTACGAAAGATGTGTAGTTCATGTGGAACCTCACGTTCACAACGGCTGAGATATACCTTGTGTTGGTACCAAGGTCCTCTGCCAGCTGCTTTGCGGAATAGTCCTTGTCCTTGTATTTCTTTTTCATAACTATGATGTCGAGGATTTTTTCTTTCATCTCGTCCATCAACTGCGGATTTACCAATGTTCTGTAGGCCGCCTCCTTCTCTTTTTTCTCGGTAATATTGTACTTAGCCATAAACCTTAGAGTTGTTTGATTATTATTTCATCGGCAAAAATACAAAAAAAATTGAAATAATAATCATTTATGCTTCTTTTTTTTCTAAAAAAAATATAACTTTGCAGCAAAATTGACTTTTTATGGACCCAAAGACTGTTTTAAAGACATATTTTGGCTATGATTCCTTCAGAAAAAACCAGCAGGAAATCATCAGCTCGGCAATGCAGCGACACGACACTCTCGTGCTTATGCCAACTGGCGGAGGCAAGAGCCTCTGCTATCAGGTGCCTGCCATGTTGATGCCTGGGACATGCATTGTCGTCTCCCCTCTCATTAGCCTAATGCAGGATCAGGTGGAGGCTCTAAAGGCGAACGGTATTGAGGCGGAGGCTCTCAACAGTTCTCACGACCTCGGCATCGACACCACCATACGCCGCCGCGTAGTCTCTGGCGACGTGAAAATCCTCTACATGTCACCAGAGAGGCTCATGACCGAGATCCCCTTCCTTCTCTCACAGATGCGCATCTCCCTCATTGCCATCGACGAGGCACACTGCATAAGCCAGTGGGGACACGACTTCCGACCTGAATACTCGCAGCTCGGCGACATCCGCCAACGCTTTCCCGACGTTCCCATCATGGCTCTCACTGCCACTGCCGACAGGATAACTCGATTGGACATAATCAAGCAGCTGCGACTTAATAACCCAAGGGAATTTATCTCCAGTTTCGACCGCCCAAACCTGAGCCTCGCTGTCAAAAAGGGCTATACGCCAAAGGAAAAGACATCATTCATCATAAATTTTATCAAGGCGCGCCCTCTTGATGCAGGTATAGTCTATTGCCTCAGCAGGGCAAGCACAGAGAAACTCGCAAATGAGCTCAACGCCCACGGCATACATGCCGCTGCCTACCATGCAGGTATGCCTGCAGCCGACCGCACTCTCACACAGGCAAAGTTCAAGCAGGACGACATCCTCGTGGTGTGCGCCACCATTGCCTTCGGCATGGGAATAGACAAGAGCAACGTGCGCTGGGTGATACACTTCAACATGCCCAAGAGCATAGAAAGCTACTATCAGGAAATAGGACGAGCAGGGCGCGATGGAGCTCCGGCGGAGACCATCCTCTTCTATTCCATGAACGACATCATTATGCTTGAGAAATTCGTCAAGGAGAGCGGACAGCGGGAGATAAATGCCGACAAGCTGCGCAGGATGCAGGAGTATGCTGAGTCGAGTGTTTGTCGCAGAAGAATCCTGCTGAACTATTTCAACGAGGTTTCCGACCACGATTGCCACAACTGCGACGTCTGCCAAGACCCTCCAAAGAGGTTCGACGGGACAAGATATGTGCAGATGGCACTCAGTGCGGCAAAGCGCACAGGAGAGGAGGCAAAAGTATCAACAATAATTGAAATAGTAAAGGGAATAAAGTCTCCGACCGTTGTACGAAAAAGCTATGACCGCCTGCCGACATTCGGCGTGGGAAAAGAACTTACAACCAAGCAGTGGAGAGACTACATGCTACAGATGATGCAGCTGGGCTTCTTTGACATAGAGTACGACAAGGCTGACGCTGTCAAGGTAACGGCGGCAGGAGAAGATGTGCTTTGGAGCAGGAAACAGGCATTGCTCTGTCAGCCTGCCGAAGATGTGCTGCCATTGGCAAAGAGGAGCAGGAAGAACAAGAAGATACAGCTTGTCATCCCGCATTTCACCAATGTGGCGACAAACGAGGAAGACCCGAACCTTTTCGAGGCACTACGCATTCTCAGGAAGAAATGTGCCGACGAGGAAGGTTTCCCGCCCTACATCGTTTTCAGCGACAAGGTACTCCACAATCTCGCCACATCGAAGCCGACAACGCTCGACGACTTCGGAAACGTGTCGGGCATCGGCGAGCACAAGAAAGCGAAATACGGAGCGCGTTTCGTCGAGTTAATCAAGAAAATGACATGAGTCTCTTTCCATTTGTTTGTGACTATCTCGTGCAAAAAACAAAATAAAGACAAATTTATTTTGCCGTTTCACACATTATTATTACCTTTGCACTCGTATGAAAGAGATTTTTGTGAAAGATTCAGACCTGCGACGTGCGGCAGGAGAAGGAATGGACGAGTTTGTCGATGTGTTTTTCAACGCCATATCAGAGGCGGTGGGAGGTGAACTGACAGCCGAGAGCATGGCTAATCTCAACGCCGACCAGCTGACTCTATGGGCTTACCATGCCCTCCACGAAGAGGTGATGGACGGAGGTTTCGTGCAGCTGATACACAACGGCTACGGCGACTTCATCTTCCTCAATCCCTTTGCCAAGGCAATAAAGGTATGGGGACTGAAAGACCTGTCGAAAATGATATACGACGTGAAACGACTCTACTGGACACACAAGGAAGAGATAATGCGCGATTGCTCCGACGACGAGTTCATGGAAATGTTTGAGAAGATGCCTGAATTCGACGAGTTCGACGATGAGTTCGTGGAGAACGAAGAACGCTGGACAGCGCAGGTGGCTGAATATATCGACAACAACATTGAACGATTTGCAACAGTAAAAGAAGAATGAACAAGGACGAATTGAACATAAGAAAAAAAAGTCCTGTCAACATACGCAACAAGAAAGCCTCGTTTGAATATTTCTTCATCGAGACTTTCACTGCGGGCATCGTGCTGACAGGAACAGAGATAAAGTCCATCAGGCTTGGAAAAGCATCGTTGGTGGACACTTTCTGTTTCATCACCAATGGTGAGATTTGGGTTAAGGGAATGAACGTCAGCCCCTATTTCTATGGTTCATACAACAACCACGAGATGAAACGCGACAGAAAACTGTTGCTCAACAGGAAGGAAATACAAAAACTTGAGAGCGCAACAAAACAGACGGGCTACACCATAGTGCCCCTGCTCGTTTTCATCGACCAAAACGGACGCGCCAAGATGGATATTGCCCTCTGCAAGGGTAAGAAAGTGTTCGACAAGCGACAGACCCTGAAGGAAAAGGAGGACAGAAGGGAAATGGATAGGGCGATGAAGCATTATTAATTATCAGGAGTATGGATATTAAAGATATTGCTAAGGAACGTGTTCTGATTCTCGATGGAGCCATGGGCACCATGATTCAGAAATACGGCCTTACGGAAGAGGATTTCAGAGGCAGCCGTTTTGCCGACGCCACAACACAGATGAAGGGCAACAACGACATGCTCAACATAACATGCCAGCACATTGTAGAAGACATACACAGAAAGTATCTCGAAGCAGGTGCCGACATTATTTCTACAAACACTTTCAGCTCTCAGCGTATCTCGCAGGCAGACTATCACCTTGAGGATCATAGCCGCGAGATGGCTTTCGAGGGAGCACGCATAGCGAAACGAGTGGCTGAAAAATACAGCACTCCTGAAAAGCCACGTTTTGTGGCAGGTTCTGTTGGGCCTACCAACAAGACTCTCTCCATGAGTCCCGACGTGAGCAACCCCGCAAGGCGCGACATGACCTACGACCAACTGTTCTCAGCCTACTCGGAACAGATGGAGGGACTGATTGAAGGCGGTGCGGACATCATCCTCATAGAAACAATTTTCGACACTCTCAACGCAAAGGTAGCGATAGACGCGGCACTCACTGCAATGGGAAAATTCGGGAAAAAACTTCCCATAATGCTCTCCGTCACGGTGAGCGACCTCGCCGGAAGAACACTCAGCGGACAGACTCTCGATGCCTTCATGGCAAGCGTGGCCTCCTACCCTATTTTCTCCATAGGACTCAACTGCTCCTTCGGCGCACGACAGATGAAACCTTTCATTGCCGAACTGGCAAGAAAGGCTCCTTGGCTTGTGAGCGCGCATCCCAACGCAGGACTGCCAAACTCCATGGGTCAATATGACGAGACTGCTGAAAGCATGGCACCCCAGATAGGCGAATACATCGACGAGGGTTTGGTGAACATCGTAGGTGGATGCTGCGGCACTACCGACGAGTTCATCTCTCGCTACGCTTCACTTGCCGAAGGAAAGAAACCACGCAAGCCTAAGACTACTCCTGAGACAATGTGGCTGAGCGGCCTCGACCTTCTCGACGTTACCCCTGAGTTAGGTTTCGTCAATGTGGGTGAACGCTGCAACGTGGCAGGATCAAGGAAATTTCTCCGACTGATAAAGGAGAAAAACTACGACGAGGCAATAGGCATTGCAAGAAAGCAGGTATCCGACGGAGCCCAGGTGATAGATGTGAACATGGACGACGGACTTCTCGACGCCGAGGAGGAGATGAAGACATTCCTCAATCTCATTGCCGCCGAACCCGATGTGACACGAGTGCCTGTTATGATCGATT
>SAMEA3663038__coassemble_617_pt1 | contig 11221 bp, 8 predicted proteins | sample SAMEA3663038__metabat2_low_PE_036 | metagenome-assembled genome bin SAMEA3663038 (sample SAMEA3663038) | pig gut metagenome | biome: pig gut; feature: pig-associated habitat; material: faeces | place: France | collected 2012 | reverse complement strand
GGTCATACGGAAATGCCCGGTGCCACGCCCAAGGCGTGTCCGTGTTTCAATGCCTCGGCGGAATACAAGTGGATTCAGTCAATCGTTTAAGTTTCGCATGTGCTCAACTCTAAGAAGTTAAGGAAGTTAAGGAAGTTAAAGAAGTTAAAGAAGTTAAGGAAGAAGTTTCCTTGAGCGAAGCGAAAAAAAGACAATAGTCTTTTCGCTTCCTTTCGGGAGTTCTCTGGGCTTTGACATACGTCTTAAACTTCTTTAACTTCCTTTTTTCGCTTCGCTCAAGCGCGGATTCAACTAGCGAAGGCTAATTGTTTAATATCTATTTTTAAAAGAGTCAATCCCCACTACAGCTACTTCTCTCTGCCATGAAGTACTTTGGCAGCCTTGCCAATCCGAAGCCATTGTTCCTCCACACAGTCGCCTCCACAGAAATAGACACTTGCCAGCGTGTGGTACAAGGGACAGGTCACTGTACTTGACTGATTAAAGGAAGGAAAACGGGGAGTTTGAATTCACCTTCCAAAATCAGGACACTCTCCTGTCACTTGTCCCGTATGCTGTCAAGATACAATAAGGGTATGAGTTGTATTCATACCATATATGGGGCGTTGACTGCTACGTTTGTGTCGATGGACAATTATGAAAGTGTCGAAGTTTCAAGATGTCAAAACACAAAGCGTATAGTTAACGCCTTTATACCCACAAAGTTAATGCTGGCACTGGTGCCTTCACCAAGTCCTTTGCCAACAGCTTCAGCCGACACGATATCTGCTAAAACAAGGCAAATTTAGACATAAAATTTGAAATGACAAAGAAAAAGAGTGAAAAATGCAAATATTTCGATGGTTTTATTTGGAAAATACGACAAAACTATCTATCTCTTCAGCTGAACAAGGCAGGTAAATCCTTCCCTTTTTTGTTGTTATATGGCGAGAAACGAAGTTCGACAAAGTCAATCAAAGTCCTTTTCCGCCAAAAATCGGAAGGCATCGCAGGTTGCTTTCCTCTTCCTTCCTTAACAACAACACCAGTGTTTAGTTGTTGAGTTTAGTTGGGTATGGAGGGAAATGGTTGCTTTGGCTTCCGTTGCCACAGAACAACTCGGCTTGCTTGGAATGAGTGTGTTGAAATAAAAATGGATAATTGTTTCAAATAATAAAAAAAAAGCATTAACTTTGCAGCCAAATTTAATTAAAATTTGTGCCCTCAATAATGAGAATAACTACAGTGGGAATGTATATAACCCACCAAAGCAATGAATCACTTATAGGATGGACAAGACATACGAGACGTTTTTCAGGCAAAACTACAATGACGCATATCAGTTAGCCTTCGGGTTACTTCGCGACGAGGAGGCGTGCAAGGATGTCGTGTCCGATGCCTTTGAGCTTCTGCTAAAGCTCTACAACTCAGGAAAGACAGAAAGATTCACTGTCAGCTACCTTATGACAACAGTGAAAAACAAAGCAATCGACGAAATACGCAAACGTCATTCTCGTGACAGATACGCCTATTATATTCTGCATCATCACGACACCGATACGGTTAACGACCTCATAATGCAGGAAAGGAAAAAGCAAGTGGACGAGATTATGGACGCTCTCGACCGTCTGACACCAAAGACGCTCAGGGTGATGAAAGCCTGTTTCGTTGAGAGGAAAAAATATCGCGAAGTGGCGGAAGAGTTGGGAATAAGCAAAAGCACGGTAAAGAAGCATGTTATGGATGCTCTTCGACGGCTAAGAGATCAGTTTGATAATCCCTACTATTAGTGCAATGTGAATAAAGCATAATAATAATAGACATATTCCTATTGTCAACGTTATTATAATAAACAAGAAGAGAAATGGAGAAACAAGCCGACAAGCATATTGAACAATTAATTGACTCGATTCTCGATGACAAAGTAGCTGTAGAGAACTGCACGGACCTTCAGCAAGAAAGGAGCGAGGTCATGGACTTTGTGGAGAACGTGGTAGAGGCTACTCACCGGAAAACCATGCCTGTCCCCGACATTGATGAGGCGTGGGACGCTTTCGGTCATAAACACTACAGCAAATCCACCATCCTAAAGTGGGTTTGGTGAGCAACGGCATCTGTTGCCATTCTGTTGTCGGTAGCAGCCATCACCTTATGGAACGGCAACACTGACGGTCCGTATGAAAGGACATTCCATGCGGCAAGGACAATCGGTGACAAAACTGCGTTGAACTCTGACAATACTATTGATGGCAATATCGGGATCGTCACTGTAGCCACTTCCAAAGGAGGGACAAAGGCAGTCACCTTGCCCGACGGCTCGGAGGTGTACCTAAACTCACAAAGCTCAATAAGTTATCCGAAACAGTTCATTGGCAAGGAACGCGTGGTTGAGCTTTCGGGAGAAGCTTACCTTAAGGTGAGCCACAATGCCTCAATGCCGTTTGTTGTCAGACACGGCAAAGTCACCACACGAGTGCTTGGCACGGAATTCAACATCAAAAGCCGTGCAGGCAGTGACACTCACGTTACTTTGGTCAGCGGCAAGGTGGAAGTGACATTCTGCGGAGTGACAAAGACCCTTATTCCGGATCAGGATGCGTGCATTGGAAGTAATGGGATCGTAGTGACCAGTGTCAACCCTCTGCAGTTCACGGGCTGGCACTGTGGTGTAGTCTATTTCGACGATGCCTCTTTGAAAGAAGTGATGGACGATATTGGTGAACGATATGGGTTAGACGTGTTGTTCTGCGACAAGTCGCTTTCCGAGCAGCGTTTTCACTGCATGTACAGCGTGAACGACAGCCTCGACCATGTGCTCGACATAATAAAGTCTTCATCAGACCTAAATATTAATGTTGTCGGGAACACCATTTTTATAGAGTAAATGATGATAAAAAAATAAGTTGGTACGATTTACCTCAGATTTTTGAGATGTTTTGGATTCTCGAAGAAGGAGTGTAGCGGGCTACATGACTGATGAGAGAATTCAAAACAGCCAAAAAGATGAGGTGTTACCATAAGAGATAAAAATTCCAAAGCGTACCAAGTTATTTTTTTATCATCACTAATATTGTCAAACCATATTATTTGCATAAATAATCGAGTAGGATGTAAACGCTAATCAATGGCGTTTACCTCCTGCTCGATTTTCGTTTCCCGTAATCTCATATTGGGCGTACAACAAAAAAACAGGTATTTAGGGTGCCCTCTTTGCTGGGTTTTACGTTGATAAGGCATAAACACAAAATAATTTCTATAGAAGCAGGACATTTAACAACTTAAAACAAGAGTAAGATGGGAATAAAGAAAGTCATTATTTTGGCCACTCTTTTACTGCTGCCGCCGTCACTGACAGGCAATGCGGCGGTCTTTGCTCAACAGCAGGGCAAACTTTATGAGAGGGTAATCAGCAACGAGTCGCTTCCAAATGTGCTAAAGCAGTTGGAAAAACAGTTTTCAACACATATTGCGTTCACTTATGCTGACTTGAGCGAGATGAAAGTAAACGCAAAAATCAATGCCAAAACTATCGATGAGGCACTTTTGCAGGTGCTCCAGGGGCTTCCTGTCAGTTACGAGCGACGTGGGAATACCATAGTGGTTAAGGCAAAGGCAAAAGCCACACACTCTTCCAACACGGTCATGGTGGAAGGTGTCGTTGCCGACGAAAAGGGCGAGCCAATACCTGGTGTGACCGTGAAAGTGCCTGGAAAGAAAAACATGACTACGATCAGTGACTCCAACGGACGCTTCGCCGTTGAACTTGATAAGGGTAAAGGCGTGTCGCTCGGATTCTCCTTCCTTGGCATGAAAGACGCTGTTTATTACACCACATGCCGCAAGGATGTTGACAACGTCGTAATAACGATGAAGGAGGACGACCAGACTCTTGAGGAAGTTGTGGTGACAGGTTACGGCAACATCAAGAAATCATCATACACAGGCTCCGCCTCAACCATGAACGCCGAGAAGCAGAAAGAACTGCCCGTCGTCACGGTGTCGCAGATGATGGAGGGAAACCTTTCTGGTATTTCCATCAGCACCAACAGCGGAACGCCTGGTGCAGCATCCTACATAACGGTGAGAGGCATCGGCTCGCTGTCGGCATCCAATGAGCCGCTTTATGTGCTCGACGGAGTGCCGGTGATGTCTGGCAACATGTCGTCAAACTCTATGAACACCAGCGGACTTGGCATACTCAACACCCTTAATCCTGGTGACATCGAGAACATCACCGTGCTGAAAGACGCAGCTTCCGCATCGCTCTATGGGGCAAGGGGAGCCAACGGAGTGATCCTCATAACGACAAGGAAGGGAAAGGCAGGAAAAACCTCCTATAACCTCAAGGCGAGCTTCGGTATCTCCGACTTTGCCTCTCAGTTCCGCCCAACAATGGGTGGCGACGAGCGCCGAAACCTAATCCTAGAGGGTCTGACCAACGCCAACATCGATGCTGGCGAGACTGTTGAATGGGCTGAGGAACACGCCGAGGAGATGATTGACCGATATGCAAAGATTCCAGCCAACGGATATGCCGACTGGGAAAGTGCCCTTTTCAGGAAAGCACTGCAGCAAAACTACGACTTCTCGGTCATGGGCGGCAACGACAACACAAGATTTGCCGGCTCTGTGAACTACACCAATCAGGAAAACGTGGCGCGCAACTCGGGATTCGAGCGCTACAGCGGTCACATGAACTTCAACAACAACTACAAGAAGTTCGACCTCGCTATGAACGCCATCTTCTCGCTCACGAAAGAAAAGCCGCTACCGGGAGCCTCCTACTACAGCAATCCCATGTATGCCCTGAAAGCCTACCTCAACCCTTCAATACCAATATACAACGAAGACGGTTCGTATAACACCGACATACAGACACTTAACAACATGAACCTCGTTTACGAGAATGAAATCAATAGCCACAAGAGCCGTGTGGCAAGGGCTTTTATGTCGGGGGAAGCAGGTTACACCTTCTTCAAGGGACTTAGACTCTCCACTATTTTCAACATTGACTATACCAACACCAACGAGTTCAGATACTTCTCGCCCGACAGCTCCGACGGCAAAAGCCCTAACGGACAAGGCGACATATACAACACCGAGAACTTCACATACAACAGCAACACCCGGCTCAACTACGCTAAAAAACTCGGATTGCACTCCATCGACCTCCTTGCCGCCTACGAGATACACAAGTGGGACAAGACATTCATCTTCGGCGAGGCCAAGGACTATGCCTCAAACAAAAAGCCCGTCCTCAACACCGCAAGCCAGCCTGTTGACATCGAGAACTATGACAGCGGCGACTCAATGCTGTCATATGTGATTCGCGGAAACTACGACTACGACAACCGTTACTACTTCTCGTTCAGCTTCCGTCGCGACGGAAGCTCACGCCTTCACCCCGACAACCGCTGGGACAATTTCTGGGCAGTATCAGGGTCATGGCGTTTCTCGCAGGAAAAGATGCTGAAGAAAGCAGAGTCATGGATCACCGACGCAAAGCTCAGGATGAGCTACGGCGTCAACGGCAACATACCCTCGTCGCTCTTCTCCTACTACGGACTCTACGACATCACCTACTCCTACAACGACAGTCCGGCAATGGTGGAAAGCTCACTGAGCAACAGCAAGCTCAGCTGGGAGAAGAACTACTCGTTCAACGTCGGTCTCGACCTCTTCCTCTTCAACCGCATCTACGTGACCTTCGACTGGTACACACGCACCACTCGCGACCTGCTGATGAGCAAGATGGTTGACCCGATAACAGGTTTCGGCTCCATTACCGACAATGTCGGCAAGATGAGAAACACCGGTTTCGAACTTGAGATTCGCTCGAACAATATCAACACCAACGACTTCTCCTGGACCACCACGTTTATCATGTCACACAACAAGAACAAGGTGCTGAAGCTCTCCGATGTACCTCAATACTATTCCGACAATTACTACATTGTAAAGGAAGGCTATTCCCTCGGAACAATTTGCCTGCGCGAATACGCTGGAGTTGATCCGCAGACAGGTCTCCCGCAGTACTACAGCAACAAGGATGTTGACGGAGTAAGGTCGCGCGAAATCGTCAACGACCCCAACGAGGCAGTCTCAGTGCCACTTGAGAACATTTACCCGACACTCAGCGGAAGCCTCTCCAACACACTTAGCTACAAACTCGTTGACTTGAGCTTCAACTTCACATATTCGCTCGGCGGACATTCCTACGATGCCGGCATGTGGGCATTGCAAGACGACGGCTACTCATCGACTACACCCAAGAGCACCGAGTTGCGAAGACGCTGGCGCAATCCAGGCGACATCACCGACGTGCCACGCTACGTCAACGGACAGACCTTCGGTGGATGGTGGCACTCGTCAAGAGGCATCCATAGCACCGACCACCTGCGCCTAAAGAACCTTATATTAGGAGTCAACGCCCCAGCAAAGTGGGCAAAGAATATTGGTCTGTCAAGCGCACGGCTGTTCTTCTCCGCCACCAACCTCCTCACACTGGCAAGCTACGACCAGTACGACCCAGAACTCATGGGTACTGTCGCATTCAACATCCCTCCATTAAAAACATATTCCTTCGGATTGGAAATAGGATTCTAACAAAACAATGACAATTATGAAAAGAACAAAATATATCGCACTCATTTCCTGCATCTTCCTTGCATCATGCGGAAACGACTTCCTCGACAGGGAACCCTCTGACGAGATTACAACCGACGAGGCCATCACGCAACCTGCCGACGTGAAAAACGCCGTCAACGGACTATATGCACTCATGGCTTCCACATACTATTACAACTCAGCCATGTTCCTATACGGCGACGTAAAGGGCGACGACATGCAGCCCACATGGTGGTCGAGCGGACGACAGTCATACACCTACTATTATTTCGAGCACTCGGCTGCAGTGCCCAATAGCGGCGGACTGTGGGGACGGCCATACTACATAATAAGAAACGCCTACAACATCATCGACGCCATCGACAACGGGAAGGTCATAGCAAAGGGAGAAAACCTCGACAACTACAAAGGTGAAGCCCTCGCTGCCATAGCTCTCTGCTATTTCGACCTGACAAGGGTATATGGCTATCCCTTCGCCAAGGACAATGGTGCTTCGCCAGGAGTGCCGCTGCTCGACCATGCCATAGGCTACGGAACGGTGGTTGATAGAAACACCGTGGCAGAGTGTTACGACTTCATCATCAAACGCCTGAAGGAAGCCATACCACTCCTATCGAAGACACGCAACGACGGACATATCAACTCCTTCGCGGCAAGAGCACTGCTTGCAAGGACATATCTCTACTGCGAGCGCAACCAGGAAGCCTTCGAGACCGCAGACCAACTCATCCGCGACATCAACTCCACGGGCATATACTCCCTCGCCTCCAACGCGAATTACGTGAATATGTTCGCCCACGACAACAAGTTCGGCACGGAAGCCCTTTTCCAGATTGCCAACACGCCCACTTCCAATCCTGGACGCGACGGACTATCCTATCTGCTCCACTGGTGGGGCTACGCTGCTGTAGTGCTTACTGACGACTTCGCACAAGAACTGAAAAACGACCCAGGCGATGTCAGGAACAAGCTCATCGCAACCTATCAGGACGGAGGCGACCACCAGTACTACAACCTCCTGCTGAAATATCCAGGAGAAAAATACTACGACGTGCCTTCCTTCGACAACAACTACACCGTACTAAGGCTCTCGGAAGTCTATCTCATCGCCGCAGAGGCAGGACTCAAGGCTGGAGGACAATACCGTGACGCCGCACGACAGTATCTCAACAACATTGTCAACAGAGCCAATCCCAATGCCAACGTTGCCGATGCCGACTTCAACCTCGACCGTGTGCTCGATGAAAGGGCAAGAGAACTCGTTGGCGAGGGACACCGCTACTTCGACATGCTACGCAATGGGAAAACAATAGTAAGACAAGGAGGCAAGCACCTTGCCAACGTACCGGAAAGCATCGACTGGAACTTCAGCAAATGCGTGCTCCCCATCTCGCGCGACGAGTTCATCTTCAACCCCGACATGAAACAAAACGAGGGTTACGGAAAAGACTGACGTAGAACAACTTAATTACAGGACAAAATGAAAAAGAATTTATATTACCTCTGTCTCGCGGCTCTTCTCGCCAGCTTCGCGTCATGCTCAGACAACGACGATATGACGGAGGACATACAAACCAACTTCACAAGTTTCAAGATAAAGGGTTACGAAAACGCCGTCACCACCATTGACGTGGCAACACGTACAGTGACTGTAAGGCTACCTGACGAGGTCACAAGCGGGAAAGACCTTGTGCCCATATTCACAGTATCGGAAGGCACACAGGCTTCCATCAACCGCGTCGTCCAGCAAAGCGGAGCAAACGCCATGGACTTCAGCGACGAGGTGCTCTATACCGTGGCAAATGCCGACTACTCGGCAAAGACAAGATGGCATGTAATCGTCACCAACAACGACTACACTGCAAAATACGGAATGGGCAACTTCCTCACCTATTGGTGGTCGAACAACGGCACCTCTCCCAACGGATACTACCTTCAACAGCAGCACACGGGCGAATACTCAAATGTCAATTGCGGACCGACTTGCGCCGTCATGGCACTCAAGTGGCGCGACCCCGACTGTAAAGTAACGGTCGAGGATGCCCGCAACACTGCCGTTTACAGCGAAATCGACGGAAGCACATGGTGGTATCCGCGCGACATCTACAACTGCCTATGGAGATATGGGGTGGAAAACGTCTATTACTGGAACTTCAGCGGTGCATCGTACGACGGATACATAAGGGCGATATGCGACCTGCTCGAGCAAGGCAACCTCTGCATATCATGCCTAAACAACGGAAACATAAGCGAACAGACGGCTCTCAACAAAGAATATCACACCAATCGCTACTACAAAGGTGGTTCGGGTCACTATCTGCTAATCAAGGGCTACCGCGTGGTCAATGGGGTCACATGGTTGGAAGTCCATGACCCTTGGGGCAACGACCTTAAATATTCCGACGGCAGCTTCTATGGTGCCAACCGCTACTACAAAGGGTACGAGGTTGCAACATCCATCGACTGGAACATCTGGACAGTAGTCGTTCCATACAAGTGAAAAATAAGATTGGGCTATCCTTTATGGATGCCCAATTTTTTTATCATCACTTAACAACAACACCAGTGTTTAGTTGTTGAGTTTAGTTTAGGTGGGTAAGGAGGGAAAGGGTTACTTTGGCTTCCGACGACTCAGAATAACTCGGCTTGCTTTGAGTGAGGGAGAGAAATGGCAAACCTTGCATCATGAAAAGTTTACAATTGTTAGGTAACCATCCCGAAGGCATCTCGAAACCATACCGAAGGATGACGAAGTACAAAAAATCAACAAACTCTTCAAACTTCTCAAGACCTAAAGTAAAGTCCCTACTTTAATGTTTTTTCCAATAGTTTGATGATTAAAGAGTGTTAAACCTGGGAAATGGTTTTGTGAATCGGAAAAAAAACGGTACTTTTGTGGCAAATAACGAAACTGAAAACAATGAGTATTATGAACAATACTATTAAGGATAGGCTTCAAGCCCTGAGGGAAGTGATGAGGGCTGAGGGAATCGACGCCTTCGTATTTCCAAGTACCGACCCTCACAATGGCGAATATGTGCCCGACCACTGGAAGGGGCGCGAGTTCGTCAGCGGATTCAATGGCTCGGCGGGAACTGCCGTGGTGACGATGGACGATGCTGCGCTGTGGACCGACTCGCGCTATTTCATTGCCGCTGAGGAGCAGCTGGCGGGAACGGGCTATAAGCTGATGAAACTGAAGATTGAAGGCACGCCAACCATTGCCGAATGGCTTGGGCAGAAACTTGCCGCAAAGAGTGGGGCAGTGGTAGGTGTTGACGGAATGGTAAACTCTGTCAGCACCGTGGAGGCTCTTGCCGACGAGCTGCGCAAACAGGGCGGAATAACCATAAGGACAAACTTCGACCCTCTGCAGACAGTGTGGAAGGAGCGTCCGCAAATTCCTGACAACAAGGTTGAGATCCACCAACTGAAGTTTGCGGGTGAGACGGCGGAGAAGAAGTTGGAGAGAATAAGGAAGGAACTGAGGCTGCACCACGCCGTGGGAATGTTGGTGTCTGCCCTCGACGACATAGCTTGGACGCTCAACCTCCGTGGCTCCGACGTTCACTGCAACCCTGTGTTCGTCTCCTATCTGCTCATTGGCGAGAAGACGACCACATTATATATCAATAAGTGCAAGCTCGACGATGAGAGCATGGCTTACCTGAACGCCATAGGCGTGAAGATAGACGACTATGAGAATGTGGCAAAAGGCTTGAGGGCTTACGACGGATATAACCTGCTGATGGACCCGACGGAGACCTCATACACACTGTATAAGGCATACGGCGAGCGCCCAAAGGTGCTTGTCAAGTCGCCTGTGCCGGCAATGAAGGCCGTGAAGAACGAGGTGGAGATAGAAGGCTACCGCAGTGCTATGCTGAAGGACGGCGTGGCAATGGTGAAGTTCCTGCGCTGGTTGAAGCCCGCGGTGGAGAAGGGTGGAGTGACGGAAATCTCCGCAGACGAGAAACTCACTGCCCTGAGAGGTCAGCAGCCACTGTTCCGTGGCATCTCGTTCGACACTATTGCCGGATATGGAGAGCACGGGGCCATAGTACACTACGAGGCAACGCCCGAGACGGACATTGAGCTGAAGCCAGAGGGACTGCTGTTGCTCGACAGCGGCGGGCAGTATCTCGATGGAACCACCGACATAACGAGAACGATAGCCCTTGGTCCAGTAAGTGACTATCAGCGCCATATCTACACCCTCGTGCTGAAGGGGAACATCGACCTCTCGATGGTGAAATTCCCTGCCAATGCCTCTGGTACACAGCTCGACATGCTGGCACGACAGACAATGTGGCGCGAGGGATTGAACTATCTGCATGGGACAGGCCACGGTGTTGGCTCTTACCTCAACGTTCACGAGGGACCTCACCAGTTTAGGATGGAATACATGCCTGCGCCTTTCAAGGACGGAATGACCGTGACCGTTGAGCCAGGCATCTATTTGGCAGGCAAGTTTGGTGTGCGTACGGAGAACACCATGATAGTCCGCCACTATATGACGACCGAGTTCGGCGACTTCCTGCAGCTTGAGCCACTTACCCTGAGGTGAACAGGGGACAGGCTCCGTTCACGGGCTAACGCTGTCGTGAACGGCAGC
>SAMEA3663038__coassemble_615_pt1 | contig 11234 bp, 8 predicted proteins | sample SAMEA3663038__metabat2_low_PE_036 | metagenome-assembled genome bin SAMEA3663038 (sample SAMEA3663038) | pig gut metagenome | biome: pig gut; feature: pig-associated habitat; material: faeces | place: France | collected 2012 | reverse complement strand
GAGGATTTGTTATACCCGCCGCAACAGGACCGGAGCAGATTGTGGTCAACGGCATGAGTCCGAGCAATAGAGGAGGGCAGTGGTCTAACAGCGGCATGGTTGTGGAGTTGCGCCCCGAGGACATTGAGGGTGACAGTCCGCTGAGAATAATGGAATGGCAGAAAAAGGTGGAGAGGGACTGTTGGCAACAGGGAAACATGCGTCAGACAGCACCGGCACAGCGCATGGTGGATTTTGTGAACGGAAAGCTGAGCTACGACCTGCCCCGCTCCTCGTATGCCCCAGGCCTGATTTCCTCGCCTTTGCACTTCTGGCTTCCTTCTCACGTTGGCGGAAGACTGCGTGAAGGCTTCAAGATTTTCGGTCGCAAGAGCCATGGCTTCCTAACCAACGAAGCAGTTGTCATTGCAGTTGAAACAAGAACTTCATCTCCTGTGCGCATATTGCGTGACACAGAGCGACTTATGCACGTCAGAGTAGAGGGACTTTTCCCTTGCGGCGAGGGAGCCGGATATGCAGGTGGAATTGTTTCTGCCGGTGTTGATGGCGAGCGATGTGCGGAAATGGTTGCCGCATACATTGGTATGGAGTGAGCAAAAGTGTTACTTTGTTAACGTGATTTTGCTATCATAAAACAAAATGTGAACGTTACTTCTTAATATATTATATATAAAAAATAAAAATATTTATTAATAAGGTACGCACAAGCAATGTTTACGGAAATAACATGAATGTTAACACCAAAATCACGTTAACAAAGTAACAATTACCTCAGCAGAGTGTTACTTTGTTAACGTGAATAAGTGGTTGATATTCATAGCTTATCACCTTTTTAGGCTTAACTTATGACCAAGCCGAGCCATAAGTTATGACCAAACTGAGCCATAAGTTAACACCTCTACGTCAACAGCCTCAAACGAGAGTGTAGCGGTCGATAACGTCGTTTATAGAGTCCTTATAGCTATCGGAAATAGGGACGTAGATGTCGCCAAACACAAAACGCATACGGTCTATCTGGTTCACTTTGCTCATGTGTACGATGTAGGAACGGTGTGACCGCATAAACTCCGGATGAGGAAGGAAATCTTCGAGAGTCTTCATGTTCATCAGCGACATGATTTTCTCCCCGTTCTCAAGATATATCCTGACATAGTCTTTCAGTCCTTCTACATAAAGGATATCGTCGAGTTTCACGCGAACGAGTTTATAGTCGCTTTTAACGAACATGAATCTGTCGTTTCTGAAACTGTCGAGTTTGGATTCCCTTGTAAACCATTCCAATCCCTTTTGAGCCACCTTGATGAATTTCTCGTAGCTTATGGGTTTCAAAAGATATCCGAGGGCATTGATATCATAGCCTTCCAAGGCATATTCGCTGAATGCCGTAGTGAAGACTATTCGAGTTTCTTTTGGTAGGATTTTAGCAAACTCCAATCCGCTAAGATCAGGCATCTGTATGTCAAGAAAGAGAATATCCACAGGACTTTCTCGAAGTGCCTTGATGGCGCTCACCGCACTGTTGTATCCTCCGGTCAAGTTAAGGAAGGGTGTACGTTTCACATAGCCAGAAAGCAGTTCCACTGCCAACGGCTCATCGTCAATAATAGCACAGTTTAGTGTCATAAATTATAATTTTTGAGTTATATTCTTTTTCATCTGTCCATTTCTCCCATTTGTAGTTTCCGTTATAGGCAAGTTCAAGTCGCTTTGCCACTTGTTTCAGTCCTATTCCATGTCCGCTATGGTCGCTTTGTGTCTTTGGGAAATTGCTGTTTCTGATTTCACATTCTATCTTGTCGTTGCTTGCCTTTATGTCTATGCTGATATAGCTTGGCTCCGATGCGCTGATGCCATGCTTGAATGCGTTCTCAACGAGTGATATCACAATCATCGGTGCTATGCAGGCGTGACAGTCCTGTGGTATGTCGATGTTCATCTTCACATCCACGTTGGAAGAAACCCTTATGCGCATAAGGTTTACGTAGTTCTTCAGGAAGTTTGTCTCGTCAACGAGATGCACGAAGTCGCTGTCGTTCTCATAGAGCACATATCTCAATATCTTGCTCAGCTCGTCGATGGCTTTCTGTGCCCTTGTAGCGTCTATGGCAGTCAAGGCGTAAATGTTGTTGAGTGTGTTGAGCAGGAAGTGGGGATTAATCTGAGCCCTAAGGTTCTTCAGTTCAGCTTCCGTCTTGGCTTTCTCCATCTCTATCCTTTCGTCTTCCGTCTGGTGCAGTTTTTCCGCCAGCCTAATAGTTGTTGCAACAATACACGACATGAGCAAGTTGAACATATCACGCAGGATGAATACGAAATGATTTATACAATGAACTTCTGGCTTTTCTCTGTGTACCTCTATCGGATCAAATATCGTTCGGCAGAAGTACATCCAATAGTGAAGGAAAATTGAGAGAAGCACTATGAAGACAATGTTTGAGATATAGAAAACATTACGCTTGTTGTTGAGATAGTATCGTGGCACGAGCAAGAAGTAGTTTACATAGAAAACCACTACAAGCATCAGAGGTGCGACGCTAAAGAAAAGATAGCGTCGCACGTCGATGAAGTTTGAGTGACCCGCATACATCATTGGCGTGAAGAAGATTAAAATCCACGCAGCGATGTGAAGGGCTATTTCAATTTTCCTATTCATACCTTAATGCCTCTATTGGGTCGAGTTGCGCAGCTTTCTTTGCCGGATACCAGCCGAAGAAAACTCCCGTCATGGTGCAGACTGCAAAACTCATTACTATTGTCCATCCTTGTATGTCGATGGGCCAGTGAGCCATGGACTTTATCATGAAGGAAGCTCCGATGCCGAGCACCACTCCAATGATTCCACCTGTGACGCTAAGCAGGATTGCCTCAATGAGGAATTGGTTCAGGATATCTATTCCTCTTGCACCCACGCTCATGCGAAGTCCTATCTCTCGTGTTCGTTCTGTAACACTCACATACATGATGTTCATAATACCGATTCCACCAACGATGAGCGATATGCCAGCCACACAGCCCAGGAGAATGGTGAGCATGTCGGTGGTTGAGGTCATCATCGAGGAAAGTTCCTCCTGTGAACGGATGTTGAAGTCGTCCTCGTCAGCCATTGTCGTTTCTGTAGCATCCTTCAGCTTGTGGGTGCGGCGCAGAATGTTGGTTATTTGGTCGGTGGCTTTTTCTGTCACTCCCTCGGTTATTGCTGAGCACTGTATTCCTCCAAGATAGGTTTGTGCCAGAATTCGTTTCATCACCGAAGTATATGGAGCCAACACAAGGTCGTCCTGATCCATGCCCATAGAGTTGTAGCCTTTTTTCTTCAGCACTCCTACAACGCGGAAAGGTATGCTGTTGAATCTGACCACTTTACCTATTGGGTCTCCTCCGTTGGGGAAGAGGTTGTCAACCACCGTCTGTCCGAGTATGCAAACCTTTGCGCTCGACTTAATGTCTCCATCGGTGAACATCTCTCCGTCGGCAATATTCAGCTGGCGTATCTCCAAATAATCTTGGTTCACGCCATAGATTGTGGAGGGAGTGTTCTCGTTGCCATAGATAAACTGTCCGCTCTTGCTCACTGTAGGGCTTATCGCCTTAATGTACGTACACTCTTCCTTTATCGCCTTATAGTCGGTAAGTTTCAGTGTCTCCATCGACGATGCGTCCTGTCTTACTCCACCTCTTCTGTCGGCACCCGGACCTATCATGATCATGTTTGATCCCATCTCGGCAATGTTAGCCTGTATGCTCTGTTTTGTTCCCTGTCCCACGGCAAGCATTGTGATTACCGACGCAATGCCGATAATTATTCCCAAAGCCGTGAGAAACGAGCGTGTCTTGTTGGCAGCTATTGCCCTTAAGGCTATCTTGAAAAGATTCGTATAATTCATATTTACTCTATTTTAAGAAATAACTCGTCAACTCGTTCACTCGTCAGTTGATATTGGCAGTGCCGCAAGTCCTTCTGCCGCCGACATTATGTTGTTGTTCACTTCGTCGCTAATCACCTTTCCGTCCCTCAACATTATGTTGCGGCTCGAATAGTTGGCTATGTCGGGATTGTGGGTCACAAAGATAATGGTGCGCCCCTCGGCATGCAGCTTCTGGAAAAGCACAAGAATCTCAAACGATGTCCTTGTGTCGAGGTTTCCTGTTGCCTCGTCGGCGAGTATCACTGCTGGATTGTTCACCAAGGCACGGGCAATGGCGACACGCTGCATCTGTCCGCCCGACATCTGGTTCGACTTGTGGTAGAGGCGGTCTCCCAGTCCCACAGCCTTCAGTGCCTCTATGGCACGGTTATGGCGTTCCTCTGCGCTTACGCTGGAATTATACATCAGCGGCAATTCCACGTTCTCCACGCTTGTAGTCTTAGCCAGGAGATTGTAGTTCTGGAAGATGAATCCAATCTTGCGGTTTCGCAGCACAGCGCGTTGCGATCGCGACATGGTTCTCACCGGAACTCCGTCGAGGATGTATTCTCCGCTCGATGGAGTGTCGAGACATCCAAGCTGGTTGAGAAGTGTTGATTTTCCGGAGCCCGACTTTCCCATTATGGTGACAAACTCACCCTCGTATATTTTAAACGATACTCCTCGCAAGGCATGTACAGTCTCTTCGCCGACAAGGAAGTTGCGCCTGACGTCCTGCAGTTCTATCACTACTTTCCTTTCTGTCATTTCTTCTTTCCTTTCTGTGTCTTACTTATTTTTTCTTGTTTCTTCTCGGAGGGCCAGGAGCGAACGGAGAGCGTTCTTGAGTTTCGGCAGGTCCTGCATCTGTAGAAATCTCCTCCACACCTGTGACAATGATTGATCCTTCACTTATGCCGGAAATTATTTCTGTGTTTATGCCGTCAGACATTCCTATCTGCACTGTATGAGCCTTTATGGTGTTGCCCTCTATTGTCCATACCTTGTTCTTGCCATTCACGTCCTGTATCTTCATCTTTCCCACGGTCTCCTGTGTGGGTGTGAATCGCAGCGCCTTGCTCGGTACACTCAGAACACCTTGTTTCTCCGCAGTATATATGGTTACGTTGGCGGTAAGTCCCGGCTTCAGCTTCAGGTCGTTGTTCGGCGCGCTTATCACCACCTCGTAAGTCACAACGTTGTTTGTCGTAGTTGCCTCCTGTCTCACCTGTGTCACCTCTCCCTCGAAGGTGTCGTTAGGATAGGCGTCAACGGTGAAAGTCACTCTCTCTCCTTCCTTCACATCGCCGATGTCTGCTTCGTCAACGTCGGCAATAACACGCATGTCGGTAAGGTTCTGTGCAATGGTGAAAAGCTCTGGTGTGCTGAAGCTGGCAGCCACTGTCTGTCCTTCCTCCACAGCCTTCGACAGCACCACTCCGTCTATTGGTGAGGTGATGGTGGCATATCCGAGGTTTGTCTGTGCCTTCTGCACCGACTCCTTCGATGTATTCACGGTTTGCAGTGCCTTGTCGTAGGAGAGTCTGGCGTTTTCGTATTCGTCGGCGCTTACGAGTCCCTTGTCGAAAAGAGTCTTATAGCGTTTGTAGTTCTCCGTTTCGTATTTCAGGCTACTCTGAGCGCTGGAGAGGTTTGCCTTGGCTGTGTTCAGCTCGCTAATCAGGTTTGTCTTGTCCAGCTCCGCTATCACCTGTCCCTTCTTCACCACGCTATTGTAGTCAACAAAGAGTCGGCTTACGATACCAGATACCTGAGTACCCACTGTGACCGATGTTACCGGTTCTATGGTTCCTGTTGCCGTCACGCTGTTCTGTATGTTAGTTTTCTGTGCCTTTTCCTTGCTGAACTGGATTTGAAGGTCTTTCTTGTTGCCTGATAGCAACCATGTAGCGAGAGCCACAATGATGAGAGCTCCTGCAACGTACCATATTTTGCTTATCTTTTTCATTGTTGTTTATGTTTTATAGGCTTTCGCCGTTGTAGAATTTCAATAGTTGTATGTCGAGTATTGTCATATACTTGCTCTGCAGCATGTTCTGCTGCGCATTGACGAGGTTGTCTTTGCCTGTCATCAGCTCCACTATGTTCTTAAGTCCGAGTCTGAACTGTTCGCTAAGCAGGTCGTAGCTTGCCTCCATGCTCTCCACGCTTGCCTGGGCAGCCTTGAATTTCTGCTGGTTGGTGTTTGCGTCGAGCCAGTATCCTTCTATGGTGCTGTAGAGTGTCTTGCGCTTGTCCTGCAGGTCGAGGTTTGCCTCTATCACAGCGAGTCTTGCCTTGTTCACGTTGGTCTTTGTCGATCTGTTGTCGAATATCGGCACACTGACGGTGAAGCCTGCCGTGGCGTCGAAGTTTGTCTTCATCTGATAGCCCCAACTGTTGTTGTTCATCGAGGTTGTGCTTGTGCCTAATCCGCCACTCATGCTTATCTGTGGAAGTTTCCCTGCCTTGGCAATCTTCACTCCGAGTTCCTGACTCTCTATGTTAAGCTGTCCGCTTGCTATCTCAGGTCTGCTTATAAGGGCATTTTGATACACACTCTGAAGCGATGGAATTTCAGCCAATGCCTTGTCGTTGCTCTCCTCTGGTATATAGATGTCGAATTCGGTGTCACCGTCGAGCTCAAGCAGTTGCTTCAGCTGTAGCTTTGCCCTTGCCGTTTCCGCTTGTGCGCTGACGATGTTATACTCGTCCTGCTTGGTCTGAGCCGTGAGTTGCGCAAGGTCGGCTTTCGACATTTTTCCCACTTCCACCTGTGCTTTTCCGCTTTCCTCGTTCTTGAGACTTGTGGCATAGCTCTGCTTGTTCACCGCTATTGCCTCGTTGAGATACAGGATTTGCACATACAGGTTTGCTATTTCCTCCTTCAGTGAGTTAGCTGTGGTTGCAGAGTCCAGTTCGGCTTTTTCCGCCGTGAGTTTGTTTTGCTTCAGCGTGTTGTGGTTTCGGTTGCCGTTCCACAATGTCCATTGTGCGTTCACCGCATAGTTGCCATTGTAGTAGGTCTTGCTCACTTTGTTCACCACGGTGCCGTTTGCCACAGTGCTTACTCCCGCCTCGTTCCATGGTCTCCATCCGAACGACTGGTTTGTCGATGCATTGAGGGAGGGTAAGAGAGCCGCCTTTGCCTGTTCCACGTCCTCTTTGGAGGATAGGATGCTGACTTGGCTTTTTTTCAGCTCTATGCTGTTCTCCATTGCATGCCTTATGCAATCGTCGAGTGTCCACTTGTGTTGTGTGGCCTGTGCGTTTGTCACGTTGTCTGCCTTTTCCCCTTCATGTGCCAACAGAGGTAAGGGTGGCAGCAACAATGACATAAGGAATAAATACTTTGTCTTCATATTCTTTCTTCATTTTGTCGGTGCAAAGTTGGGGAAAAATCGGGAAATATCAAAATATAATAGATATTATCAGCAAGTTAGTAGAAAAAGTGAGCCTTTTTTTACTGTCGTAATGTTGTATGTTTACTTTTATTAACAACAAAGAGGTGGAGTATTTATCACTCCACCTCTTTCAGTCTTGCTATATATTTCCCCAAGATGTCAAATTCTATGTTCACCTTCGTTCCCACTTCAATATCGTGGAAATTGGTATGCTCAAATGTATAGGGTATTATTGCCACCTGGAACGAGTCTTTCGTGGGGTTGCATACCGTTAGCGAGACTCCGTTCACGGTAACACTGCCCTTGTCAACGGTGAAATATCCGTGTCGTGCCTTCTCCCTGTCGTACTCATAGTGGAAAGTGAAATACTTGCTGCCGTTAGCGTCGTCTATTGCCGTGCATGTGGCTGTTTGGTCAACGTGTCCCTGTACGATGTGCCCGTCAAGTCGTCCGTTCATCATCATCGAACGTTCCACATTCACCCTGTCGCCCACTTTCAGGTCGCCGAGGTTACTTCTTTCGAGAGTTTCCTTCATGGCTGTCACCACATACTCCTCTCCGTTGTTTCTCACCACCGTAAGGCATACACCGTTGTGTGCCACGCTTTGGTCAATCTTCAGCTCTCCTACAAAAGAGCATTTCAATGTAATGTCGATGTTGTCGCGGTCGCGGCTTATAGCCGTCACCGTGGCGTATTCTTCAATAATTCCTGAAAACATGTGTTCTAAAATATAAATAATGTATATGAATAGGAAAAAGGGACCGTACCCGAAGATGATGAAAACTCCTTATTGAATAAGGTTTGAGCGTCTCCCCGCTTTTGTAATCCACCGGCCTTGCGGCTATCCGAAGAATGTGGCCCGCCATTGGCAAAGGAAGACTACTCGTGTTTTCTAATTTATTTGATGAGTATCCCTATCTTTCTGATACGGTCCCGAAATTTTGTGCAAAGGTAATGCTTTATTGTTATATCCACAACAAATCAATCCGTTTTTTAGAATTTATTTGCAGATATGTTGTCGTCGTCCATAATCACCGCGTCATCTATTATTTCAGTTTCAGGAATCTCTTCCTCCTGGACAACGTCTTCTTCATCTTTCTTCTCGTCGGAGCTTTCGGCTTCCTGGGTTTCCTCTCCCTCTGCCTTTCGCCTGCGCTCCATCATGTCCATCATCTTGTTTTGTCTCCAGATAAGCAATCCCACTGTTAAGAGAATAAAGACTACCATATAAATCCAGATGGCCGACGAAGAGAGGAAGAACGAAGGTGGTACGATGATTGTTATCGACTTCATGTCTATCTTATCGGGCGACTCCAAGAGCGATGCCTTTATGCGGAGAATATATTTTCCCGACGGCAGGTTGGAGTAGCTCGCCGTGCGTTCCTTGTCGGCGGTGTGCCATTGCTTGTCGTAGCCTTCGAGATAATACTGGTAGTGTACCCTGTGCTGCAGCTGATAGTTGAGCGAGGCGAAACGGAACGAGAAGAGTGAATTATGATCAGGCAGTGTCACCTCCTTTGTCTCCGGCACATAGTAGTCTAATAGGTTGTTAAGTCGTGGAGACATTAGTTCATCGTTCAGGAAGAAGTCTGTAATCTGCAGTTTCAGCGCCAATCCCTTTCCGCCGGTCAGCTTGTTCTTGTCGACGAAATAATATCCGTCTTGCGTACCAAACACGAGGTTGTCTCGTGCCGTGGTGGCAGCTGCTCCCTCAGAGCAGATGCAGTCGTCCACACCGTCTTGAATGCCGAATGTGCTGAAGATATGTCTTTTAGTGTCGAATGAGCAGAGCATGTGGTCTGTGGCAAACCATACGTTGCCTGCAGCGTCGAAGGTGATGCTTTTTATTTCCTCCGAAGGCAGTCCGTCGCTGCTGCCGAAAGTCTCGAACTTGAATCCGTTATCGGCGTTGGTGTTTATGCATCGGCTAAGTCCTCCTCCGTTTGTGCCAATCCACATTGTGCCTTTTGCGTCGCATTTCAGCTCAATGATATCCTTGCTGTTCAGGTTTGCCTCCACTTCCTCGCTGTTTTCCACGCGAGTCATCTTAATGTTGTTTCCTCTTTTCTCCATTATCAACACTCCGTCGGTGGTGCCTGCCCATACTCGTCCCCGTTTGTCCATGGCAAGGGTTCTTACTTTCCTGTACTCGTTTTTCGGGTAGTGACGCATTATGTTGTCACAGTTGGCAATTATCTCCCTTTCGTTCTTGTCCTTTGTCAACACGTTCACTCCTCCGCCGTAGGTTGCTATCCAGATGTTACCGTAAGGATCTTCCACGGTGGCGTAGATGTTCTCGTCGTTAAGCCATATCTGCCTGCCTTTCTCCATTCTGTATCTTGCATAGCGGTAACCGCCTCCAGCAGGTGTCATCTTTATTATTCCCGTACCTTTGGTGCTTATCCAATAGTTGCCTTTTCTGTCCTTGCTTATGCCGTAGATTCGTCCGAAGTCGCCTGTACCTCCCACGTCGTTGTAGTAGTTCATGTGCACTCCGTCGGTTATTTTTAGCAGTCCTTTCTTGTTTCCCGCAAAGAGCAGTCTTCTATCCTTGTCGTAGAAGATGGCTCTCACCTCGTTGGTGTTCTGGCCTTGTGCTCCTTCGTAAATCGGCAACCTGTTGATAGTCTTTTTCAGTATTTCGAGTTTCTCAAGTCCCTTTCGGCTCGTAGCCTCGAATATCACTCCCTCCGGAAGTGCAAGGAACGAGGCGAGGGTGTTTGAGAGTTCCCACGGATTCATCGGGTTGTTGTGGAAATATTCTATTTCGTCCTTCTCGCGGTTGAAGTAGCCGAATCCGCCATGGTTCATGTTCACCCATATCACTCCGCTGACTTCTGTCACCTTTGCCGTATGCTGGTCATATTCCGGCACCGTTACGGTTTGCTCATAGTCCTTCGTTGTGCCGTTGGTTAGGTCGAGGCGCGATATTCCTTGCTTGTCGGTGGCAAACCAAACAGATCCTCTTGAGTCTTTGAACAGTGTGCGTACTGGTTCTTGGAGTTGAAGCAGCAGTCGTGGCTCCTCGCCATACGACCATTCCACTATCTTGCCCGATGTTGTACCGGCATAGATGTTATAACCGTTTGAGTACATACACATTATAGACTCCTCTTCAAGTATTCCAATACCGTCTATTGTCTCGCTGCTCGAGTTGAACTGGTGTATGCCCTTGTCAGTACCCACCCACAGGTCGTCCTTATAGCCTTCCACTATTGATGTGGCTTTCAGTCTCTCGGTGGTTATTAGTTGTTTGCTTATTCCGTTCAGAGTGCTCTTCATTCTGTATATTCCCACTCCGTCCATCAGAATCAGAATGTCTCCATTGTGGGTTACGCTGAGTTTGCTTGTAGAGCGGAAATCTTTGTATCCACTGACGTCGGTGAACGGATTAACTATTCGGTCGGTGCGACGTTCGAGCACGAAAACACGACCGTCGTACATCCTCATCCACACGTTCTGCATCCTGTCTATTTCGATGTCGCTTATTCTGTTGTGGAGCAGTGGCACACGGCTTTGACCTCCAGTCTTGTAGTTGTAGAAGTTGAAGCCATCAAATCGCGACAGCCCGTTCCAGGTGGCTATCCATATATATCCGTATCCGTCTTGTTTAATGTCCGACACGGCATTTGAGCAGAGACCGTCGTCGGTGGAATAGTGTGACAAGGCGGCCTGTAGCTGTTGCCCGTGTGCGGACAGCAGGTTACCGACGGTCAGCGACAATGTCAACAGACATTTTATAACAATGGCTTTATTCATAATTAAGGTAGTTTTTAGATTTTTTTGGAAGGGTAGGTGAGGGTAGGGGATTGTAGGGGGGTAGGAGGGGGAGTTCAGGGAGTTAAAACACTCCTCAAACTCCTCAAACTCCTCAAACTATTCAAACTCTCCTATATCAATAGCTTCTCGCTATGATAACCCTAC
>SAMEA3663038__coassemble_606_pt1 | contig 11285 bp, 8 predicted proteins | sample SAMEA3663038__metabat2_low_PE_036 | metagenome-assembled genome bin SAMEA3663038 (sample SAMEA3663038) | pig gut metagenome | biome: pig gut; feature: pig-associated habitat; material: faeces | place: France | collected 2012 | reverse complement strand
ACCGCCGTCTCTACATCAGCAATGATGGTGCCCCGATCCCCCCTGATCATCACCGCGATCTCTTCATTCCCTTCTACACCACCAAGCACCACGGTTCCGGCATCGGTCTCCCTCTCTCCCGTCAAGTGCTGATGATGCAAGGCTATGAGCTCTCCCTAGCCCCTGTGCCTCAACCAGGCTATCATGTCACCTTCGTCATCTCAGAGACAATCAATCAATAACTCAATTTAAGTTGATCACATGCGAAACAGGGATGGCAAGGTTACATATTTTGAGTCGAAATAATTGTTGATACATGATAGTATCTTTGACGCTCCGTGAATTTGCCACGGATTTCGCTACAACTCTACACCCTACACTATTTAGGGATAAACACCTAATATTCAAGGAGTTACGAAATGTAGGGTGCCTCTCAACCCTAAGAAGTTAAAGAAGATAAGGAAGAAGTTTCCTTACTTCCGAAACATGAGTGATAATAATTTTGAGGTATCAAACTTGGGTTAAAAGTATCTTCCTTCGGGCGAAGACGGCAATTCACGAAAAATAAACGGAGGACAGCTTCACAGCCATCCCCCGTCGCAAACTTCAAACAACCAAAAAAAGAAATAGATTGTCTGCGTATTGTTCTGTTTTTGTCAACATTATCTGATGAACAAGAGCTCACGATACTTTGGAAGAGTCCAGAGGTCGTCCTCGACGATAAGCTCCAGTTTGTCAATCTGATAACGGATTTCCTCCATCTTAGGAGCCACGGTGTCGTGATATGCAATAGCCTTCTCGTGCTCGCTCTCAATCTTGTTTGCAACCTTGCGGGCATTGATGAGTTCGTCCACGCCGCGCTCTATGGTCTGTGTGCGCTCGGCAATCTCCTCAATCAGCTTGAAGTTGCGTTCCGAGAGTTTGTCAGCCTTGTCGGCAGGATAGATGCTGCGCATGTTCTGAACGTTCTTCACGAGCATAGACTGATAGTGGGTGGCGATAGGAATGATATGGTTCATGGAGAGGTCGCCCATCACGCGAGCCTCAATCTGAATCTTCTTCGTGTATGTCTCCCACTTCACCTCGTTTCGTGCCTCAAGTTCCTTCTTTGACATGATGCCAAGACTCTCAAACATCTTCACGCTCGACTCGTCGAGATAGCGCTCGAAGATGACTGGACAACTCTTCTCAACGTCAAGACCGCGCTTTGTTGCCTCTACAACCCACTCGTCGCTGTAGCCGTTGCCGTCGAAACGGATAGGCTTGCAGGCCTTGATGTCCTCGCGGAGGATGTCGATGATGGCTGCGTTCTTCTCCTTACCATCGGCGATGGCAGCATCCACACGCTTCTTGAAGTCAACCAAAGCCTCAGCCACAGCAGCGTTCAAGGCAGTCATTGCGGAAGCACAGTTTGCCTCTGAACCTACTGCACGGAACTCGAAACGGTTACCAGTGAAGGCGAATGGCGATGTACGGTTGCGGTCGGTATTGTCGATGAGCAACTCTGGAATCTCAGGAATGTCCATCTTCAGACCCTGCTTGCCAGCCATGGCGAAGAGGTCGTCGGTGTCGGAAGCCTCAATGTGATCGAGCAGTTCGGTGAGCTGCTTGCCGAGGAACGACGAGATGATTGCTGGAGGTGCCTCGTTGGCTCCAAGACGATGTGCGTTGGTGGCGCTCATGATGGAAGCCTTCAGAAGACCATTGTGACGATATACACCCATCAGTGTCTCCACGATGAAGGTAACGAAACGGAGGTTGTCCTGCGGAGTCTTGCCAGGAGCGTGGAGCAGCACGCCAGTGTCGGTAGAGAGACTCCAGTTGTTGTGCTTACCAGAACCGTTGATGCCGGCGAAAGGCTTCTCGTGGAGCAGTGCACGGAAACCGTGCTTGCGTGCCACCTTCTTCATCAGCGACATGAGAAGCATGTTATGGTCAACGGCGAGGTTTGTCTCCTCGAAGATAGGAGCGAGCTCAAACTGGTTAGGAGCCACCTCATTGTGACGTGTCTTGCAAGGAATGCCAAGTTCGAGGGCACGTATCTCAAGGTCTTTCATGAAGGCCTGTACACGATCTGGAATAGTACCGAAATAGTGGTCTTCCATCTGCTGGTTCTTTGCCGAGTCGTGGCCCATGAGTGTGCGGCCGGTGAGCAGCAAGTCGGGACGTGTTGAATAAAGTCCCTCGTCAACGAGGAAATACTCCTGCTCCCAACCGAGGTTGCTCTGCACTTTCTTCACGTCGTCGTAGAAATACTTGCAAACATCGGTAGCCGCTACGTTCACTGCATGGAGAGTGCGGAGCAGAGGCGCCTTGTAGTCAAGTGCCTCACCGGTGTAAGAGATGAAGATGGTAGGAATACAGAGTGTATCGTCGATGATGAACACTGGCGATGTCGGATCCCAGGCAGAGTAGCCACGAGCCTCGAAAGTGTTGCGGATACCACCTGAGGGGAATGACGATGCGTCAGGCTCCTGCTGAACGAGCAGCTTGCCGCTGAATTCCTCCACCATGCCGCCCTTGAAATCGTGCTCGATGAACGAGTCGTGCTTCTCGGCAGTGCCCTCTGTAAGAGGCTGGAACCAGTGTGTATAGTGTGTCACTCCATTCTCAACAGCCCACTGCTTGATGCCGGCAGCCACAGCGTCAGCTATGGAGCGGTCGAGGCGTGAACCATTGTCTATAACGTCTATCAGCTTTTCATATACGTTCTTTGGCAGATACTTGTACATCTTCTCACGATTGAAGACATACTTGCCAAAATACTCGTAGGGACGTTCTGTTGGTACCTCTACTGCGAGTGGCTTCTTCTTGAAGGCCTCCTCTACAACCTGAAATCTTAAATTTGCCATTGTTTTAAAGTTTTATTTGTTGTTGTTGTTATCATTATGGTATAAGTGTGAAACCGCAAACGAAATATGCTTTCTGGTCGTGCGGGTTTCCTACTATCTGTGCAAAGACAGGGACAGAGAACGAGTCGGTAATCTTTATGTCCTTAGATGCCTTGAGCGAGAGATTTGTAACGGCGAAGCCGTCGCAGTTGCCATAAACGCCGGCATCCTCAAAAGGAACTGCACCCACCGTGGCGTCCCAGCCTAAGCCTCCGAGATTGAAAGGAACGTTGAGTTCAACGTAGGAAGAATAGGCACGTTTTCCGTCGTCCTTGTAGTCACTGCCTGCAAAGTTGGTGAACCACTGCAGCGAGAGCGGACCAAAGTCGTAGCCGATGTTGCCCTCGAAGATGTGGGCTGTTGAGTGGGCACCATACTTAAAATATTTTGTGTCGCCACCGTCAAACCAATAGTCAGTAACACCGATGTTGAAACCACCTGTTGAGTATCCAATGGTCAGGTCAAATTCCTTTGAGCCTCCAAAATTGGAAATTTCAGTGCTTCCCCAAGCAGAAAGCGAGAATCCTTTGTAGGCAACTCCCAAAGTAGGCTGGAAACTTGCCTCTCCACATTTTGTTCCACGCCAAACATACTGGTTCACCACGTCGGCTGATACTGAAGTTTCAACCTTGTCCTGTGCTGTCATCACTGTTGCTCCTGCCATCATCAGAAATGCGGCGAAGCCCAATCTTTTCAAGTTCTTCATAATCTTTCCCTTTCTATTTTATTATTGTGTTTGTGTATCCTATTGTGGCGACTTGAAGCTTCAGGGAGTGGCTTATTTAAGCCACTTCTTGAGTCTTTCCATTGCCTCAAGGCAATCCTCGCGCTCGCCGAAGGCGGTGAGGCGAATATATCCTTCGCCGGCAGGACCGAATCCCACGCCAGGCGTGCAGACGACGTGTGCCTCGTAGAGCATCTGCTCGAAGAATTTCCAACTGCCCATGCCGTCGGGTGTCTTCACCCAAAGATAAGGAGCGTTGCGTCCGCCATAAACCTCAAGACCAAGTTCGGTCAGCGTGCGGTACATTATCTTCGCGTTGGTCATATAGTAGTCGATGGTCTCCTTCACCTGTTGCTTGCCCTCCGGGGTGTAGATGGCGGCGGCGGCGCACTGGCTTATATAGCTCGTTCCGTTGAATTTCGTACACTGACGGCGGTTCCAAAGGTGGTTAAGCTCCACACGATCTCCTGCGAGAGTGGCTGCCGTAAGCTCCTTTGGCACTACGGTGTAGCCGCATCTGATACCAGTGAAGCCGGCTGTCTTCGAATAGCTGTGGAACTCCACTGCTACCTTCCTCGCTCCCTTTATCTCGTAGATTGAGTGCGGGATATCCGGATCCTGAATATATGCCTCGTAAGCAGCATCGTAGAAGATTAGCGTATCGTTCTTTATCGCATAGTTAACCCACTTTCTCAGCTCATCTTTCGTTATCACCGTTCCCGTAGGGTTGTTGGGGTAGCAGAGATAGATGATGTCAACTCGTTTGTCGGGGAGCAACGGCGTGAAGTTGTTCTCTGCAGAGCAAGGCATATAAACCACATTGCTCCATTTTCCGTTCTCCACCACACCTGCACGGCCTATCATCACGTTTGAGTCGATATAAACAGGATATATGGGGTCTGTCACTCCAATGCTGTTGTCCCAGCGCACCAGCTCCTGTATGTTTCCCGTGTCGCTCTTTGCTCCGTCGTTGACGAAAATCTCACTTGGGTCGAGATGTATGCCACGTGGCAGAAAATCGTTTTTCACTATTGCCTCGCGCAGGAACTGATAGCCCTGTTCCGGACCGTAGCCGCGGAATGTCTCCTTATTTGCCATCTCATCCACTGCCTTGTGCATCGCCTCTATCACTGCTGGGCAGAGCGGCTGTGTCACGTCGCCTATGCCGAGGCTTATCACGCTTGACTTGGGATGCGACACCTTGAAGGCGTTCACTTTCTTTGCGATGTCTGCGAACAAGTAGTTGTTCGGCAGTTTCAGGAAATGTTCATTTACTAATGCCATATACTTTAATTCTTTTTTATATTGATTGTTGAAGTTTTGCCAAAATACTATGGTATCTCCACCTCGCCCTCAAAGGCAAATGCCGCTGGACCTGTCATATAAACATGGTTGTCCGCCTCAGACCATTCAATGTGGAGTGTTCCTCCGTCCATAACTATGTCGCTCGTTCTCGTTGCGCGTCCTGTCTTTGCGGCAGCCACTGCCGTAGCGCAGGCACCTGTGCCACAAGCCATGGTTATTCCACTGCCACGCTCCCACACTCTCGTGCGTATCTTTCCTCCGTCGAGTACTTGTGCAAACTCTATGTTGCAACGCTCAGGGAACAACGGGTCGTATTCAAGAGCCTTTCCGTATTTCTCCACATCGACACCGCTGATGTCGTCAACGAATATAACGAAATGCGGATTTCCCATTGAGACGAATGTACCGCGGAACTCACGGTCAAGAACATCTACCAGTCCGTCGGTCATCGATCCGTCCTCACTTGCCAACTGTTTTCTGTTGGCGAGTACTGGTTCAAGCATATCCACTGTCACGCTCTTCACTTTCTTTCCGCTTTCGTCGAGGTGGAGACGGAGTATCTTTATTCCCGACAGTGTCAGGAGCCTTATCTCTGTCTTATCTGTAATACCCTTCTCAAAAAGGTATTTGCCAATGCAACGTGATGCATTGCCGCACATCATGGCTTCAGATCCGTCAGCATTGAAAATCCTCATCGAGTAGTCAGCCTCAGGCAACTTCGACTCACCAATGAGCACCAGCCCGTCGCTTCCTATACCCGTATGCGGGGCGCTCCATGCGATGGCTGCTTTCGCCGGGTCGGCTATATTATATAATAAGGTGTTGACGTATATGTAGTCATTGCCTGCCCCGTGCATCTTGGTGAACTTGACGGTTGTTGTCATTTTGCTACTTATTTTATGTTAATGTTACACTTTGTTCTAATTCCGCTGCAAAGTTACAACAAAATGACAGAAAATACAAGAGTTTATCTGACCAATTATGCAAGAAAATCATCAAATATTTCAAATTGTAATTAAAATGTATATTTATCCTTTCAAATTGTAAGAATACGAACGTTTGCATTTTCAAAACACTAAGAAAACCACAATATCTTTGTCGTTTTGTTTGATTTATCTTGCATATTCTGACAAAAAGCCGTAATTTTGCAGCCGAAAGATAACAAAATGTCAATAAACATAATAAAAAAAAGGAGTAACAACATGAAAAAGATTGAAGCAATCATCCGTAAGACGAAATTCGAGGATGTAAAGGAAGCACTGCTTGCCGCCGACATCGAGTGGTTCTCATACTACGATGTAAGAGGAGAGGGCAAGATGCGCCAGGCGAGAATCTACCGTGGCGTAATGTATGACACAAGCTGTATCGAGCGCGTATTGGTAAATGTAGTCGTGCGCGACAAGAACGTAGAGAAGACAGTAGCCGCTATCCAGCAGTCAGCCCGCACAGGCGAGGTAGGCGACGGACGTATCTTCATAATACCTATCGAGGATGCCATCCGCATCAGGACCGCCGAGAGAGGCGACATAGCTCTCTACAATGCCGAACAGGAGAAATAATACTCCACGATGTATTAGGATAATAACAACACATAACATAGAATAAATAACAAATATAAAAAGGATACGATTATGACGAACATATTTTTAGCAACAGACCCGGTGGCAGACCTGTCACTTTCTGTAGATACCGTATGGATGCTGCTCGCAGCTATGCTGGTGTTCTTCATGCAGCCTGGCTTCGCCCTATGTGAGGCAGGTTTCACACGCAGCAAGAACACAGCAAACATATTGTTTAAGAACTTCGTCGATTTCATGTTTGGTTCGATTCTGTTCTGGCTTCTTGGTTTTGGTTTCATGTTTGGAAGCAACGGTGAGGGATTCATCGGAATGCCACACTTCGGCGACATTTCATTCTACGAGAGCGACCTGCCGGTTGAGGGATTCCTAGTATTCCAGACCGTATTCTGCGCTACTGCTGCCACCATCGTATCAGGTGCGATGGCAGAGCGCACCAAGTTCTCAATGTATTGCATCTACTCGCTCTTCATCTCACTGATCATCTATCCAATCTCAGGCCACTGGACTTGGGGAGGCGGTTGGCTGATGAACGGCGACGAGACATCGTTTATGATGACAACTTTCGGTGCCACATTCCACGACTTCGCAGGTTCTGCCATCGTTCACAGTGTTGGCGGTGTGCTGGCGTTTGTAGGCGCCATAGCTCTTGGACCTCGTCTTGGCAAATATGGCAAGGACGGTAAGAGCCGTGCCATTCCTGGCCACAACCTTCTTACCGCTGCTCTCGGTGTGTTCATCCTTTGGTTCGGCTGGTTCGGTTTCAACCCTGGTTCACAGCTTGCAGCCTCAGGCGAGGTAAACCGTGTGGCAATCTCCCACGTGTTCCTCACCACCAACCTTGCTGCAGCAGCAGGTGGTATTGGTACCATGTTCACTTCTTGGATTAAATACGGCAAACCATCGTTCTCACTCACACTCAACGGAGTGCTCGCCGGACTTGTAGCTATCACTGCCGGTTGCGACCTCGTTTCGCCACTCGGTGCTTCTATCATAGGTCTCGTGGCTGGTATAATATTGGTATTCTCCATCGAGTTCATCGATGCCAAGCTGCATGTTGACGACCCTGTAGGCGCAAGCTCTGTACATGGTGTTTGCGGTATCTTCGGAACCATTGCCACTGGTCTATTCGCCCTCGATGGCGGCGCGTTCTACGGTGGTGGATGGGGCTTCTTCGGAGCGCAGTGCCTCGGCGTTCTTGCCATCGACATCTGGGCAGCCGCAGCAGGCGTGGTATTATTCTTCGGCATCAAGAAGATAGCAGGTTTGAGGGTTGACAAGAGAATAGAGGAAGAGGGTCTCGACATCTACGAGCATGGAGAGAGCTGCTTCAACTAAATGAAGAGTTTAGAGTGAAGAGTTATGATTTCCTTCAAGCTATACGCTCTGTACAGTTTAGTAATCATAACTCATCACTCTTAACTTTATATCGCAAACGACAAATAACAAAAAAAAGAAAAAATATATGTGTGGAATTGTATCAATTTTCAACATCCAGGAGCAGACTCCTGAACTGAGACAGAAGGCATTACGTATGAGTCAGAAAATCCGTCACCGCGGTCCAGACTGGAGCGGCATCTACAACGGAGGATCTGCAATACTCTGTCACGAACGCCTTTCTATCGTTGACCCTGAATCAGGCAAGCAGCCTTTGTTCAGTCCCGACAAAAAACAAATCCTTGCTGTCAATGGCGAGATTTACAACCATCAGGACCTGCGCAAGCAGTATGCTGACAAATACCAGTTTCAGACTGGCAGTGACTGCGAGGTTATACTTGCCCTTTACCGTGAAAAAGGCATTGACTTTCTTGAAGACTTAAGCGGTATTTTCGCCTTTGCGCTCTACGATGCAGAGAAGGACGAGTTTCTCATTGCACGCGACCCAATAGGCGTTATACCTCTATATATAGGATACGACAAGGACGGAAAAGTCTATGTCGCAAGCGAAATGAAAGCCCTCGAAGGTAACTGCGACGAGTATGAGGTGTTCCTGCCGGGACACTACTACTCAAGTCGCGAAGGAAAGATGAAGCGCTACTACACCCGCGACTGGATGCAGTATGATGCGGTGAAAGACAATAGCGCAAGTGTTCAGGATATTCACGATGCACTTGAGAATGCTGTTAAGCGTCAACTGATGAGCGACGTACCTTACGGAGTGTTGCTCTCCGGCGGACTCGACTCGTCAGTAATCAGTGCCGTTGCCGAGAAATTCTCTGAGCACCGCATTGAGGACGACAGCGCTTCAAGGGCATGGTGGCCTCGACTCCACTCTTTTGCCGTAGGTCTGAAAGGTGCACCTGACCTCGCAAAGGCAAAGATGGTGGCAGACCACATCGGAACCGTACACCATGAAATCAACTACACAATTCAGGAAGGTCTCGATGCCATACGCGATGTTATTTATTTTATCGAGACCTACGATGTGACCACAGTCCGCGCCTCTACCCCGATGTATCTCTTGGCACGCGTCATAAAGTCGATGGGCATCAAGATGGTGCTTTCGGGTGAGGGTGCTGACGAGGTCTTCGGAGGCTACCTCTATTTCCACAAGGCGCCAAATGCAAAGGCATTTCACGAGGAAACTGTGAGAAAACTATCAAAACTCTATCTCTACGACTGCCTTCGTGCAAACAAGAGCCTCTCGGCTTGGGGTGTAGAAGGTCGTGTGCCATTCCTTGACAAAGAGTTCCTCGACGTTGCGATGCGCACCAATCCAGAGGCAAAGATGTGTCCGGGCAAGACAATAGAGAAAAAGATTGTGCGCGAAGCTTTTGCCGACATGTTGCCTGAGGCAGTGGCTTGGCGACAGAAGGAGCAGTTCAGCGATGGCGTTGGATACTCGTGGATTGACACACTGAAGCAGATTACAGCCGACCAAGTGAGCGACGAGCAGATGGCACACGCAGCTGAACGATTCCCCATCAATCCTCCACGCAACAAGGAGGAATACTACTACCGTTCCATCTTTGCCGAGCATTTCCCAAGCGACTCTGCCGCAAAGACCGTGCCGAGTGTTCCTTCAGTGGCTTGTTCCACAGCAGAGGCATTGGCGTGGGACGAATCTTTCAAAAACCTCAACGACCCAAGTGGACGAGCAGTAGCAGGAGTTCACGACGATGCTTACGTGAAAGAGTAGTGAAACTCCTTCACTCCAAGAGGTTGATCAAATGCGAAACTTAAATTATTAATTTAAAAGATTGTGCTTTTTCCTATGAAAAAACGCTGGATAATACTCATGACCGCGATGGTAATAATAGCCATCGCAGGTCTGTTCGCACCAGAACCAACGTTTGAGTGCGACTTTTCAAAGATAGATGCCGCTGATGTGGCATGGTTGATAACGGCTACCATCTTCGTGCTGATGATGACACCTGGACTCTCCTTCTTCTATGGAGGAATGGTGGGAGCAAAGAATGTCATCTCGACAATGCTCCAGAGTTTCATTGCCATGGGTATAATCTCCGTCTTGTGGGTGGTTTTTGGATTCTCCCTCTGCTTCGGCGACGACATTGGTGGTATCATAGGTGACCCGACTACATTCCTGATGTTCAACAATGTAGGAGGCGATGTCTATACCACTCCAACAGGCAAGATACTCGGTGGAGCGACAATTCCTTTAGCGCTCTATGCCTTATTCCAGATGAAGTTTGCCATTATCACACCATCGCTTATCACGGGCTCTTTTGCCGAGCGTGTGCGTTTCTCGGGCTATATGTTCTTTATGATTTTCTTCTTTGTGTTCATATATTGCCCTCTTGCACACATGACTTGGCATCCCGACGGACTGTTCCTACAATGGGGTGTTGTCGATTTTGCTGGTGGTATAGTAGTTCATGCATCTTCGGGTGTGGCTGCTCTTGCTGGAGCCATCTTCCTTGGTCGCCGCAAGACTTCTACACGCAACAGTGAGCCAGCGAACATCCCGTTTGTGCTTCTCGGTGCCGCAATGCTTTGGCTTGGCTGGTTCGGTTTCAACGCAGGAAGTTCCCTACATGCCGACGGAATAGCAGTAAAGGCGTTCCTGAACACCAACACAGCATCGGCAACAGCAATGATGGCATGGATATTCTTCGACTGTCTGCGTGGTCGCAAGCCTTCTGCAATGGGAGCTGCCGTAGGTTGTGTGGTAGGTCTTGTAGCCATAACTCCATCAGCAGGTTACGTGACAGTTGGCGAGAGTATCTTCATCTCCTTTGTCATCACGCTCATTTGCAACACAGCGGTATATTGGCGCAGTCACTCAAGGATAGACGATGCCCTCGACGTTTTCCCAACCCACGGAACAGGTGGTATCTTTGGTACTGTCCTCACGGGTATCTTCATTCAGGAAGGTCTTGTAGCAGGCACACCGGAAGGTTTCGTAGTTTTCCTCTATCATTTGGTTGCCGTGGCAATAGTAATTGTCTATACATTTGCGGTTAGCTACCTCGGCTACTGGCTCATCGACAAGTTTATACCAATGCGTGTTTCTGAGTACAGTGAGCGTGTCGGTCTCGACTATAGCCAGCACGACGAGCACTACGGTCTCGCCCACGTCGGCGAACGCGAGATTGCCGAATATGAGCAGTACATCGAAAAGAAACATGCTAAGTAAATAAATTTAAGTTTCGCATGTGCTCAACTCTAAGAAGTTAAGGAAGTTAAGGAAGTTAAGGAAGTTAAGGAAGTTAAAGACAATAGTCTTTTCGCTTCCGTTCGAGAGTTTTCGAGGCTTTGACATTTGTCCTTAACTTCCTTAACTTCCTTAAATTCTTTAACTTCCCTTTCTTGCGAAAGTTGAGTGTTACATCCTCCACGCATGAGCCT
>SAMEA3663038__coassemble_591_pt1 | contig 11431 bp, 13 predicted proteins | sample SAMEA3663038__metabat2_low_PE_036 | metagenome-assembled genome bin SAMEA3663038 (sample SAMEA3663038) | pig gut metagenome | biome: pig gut; feature: pig-associated habitat; material: faeces | place: France | collected 2012 | reverse complement strand
GTTTCGTTTCGTGGTCTATGCCTGCAAGATGTTTCGTCACATTGAGCAACAGTGCAGCACTGCAACCAAGCAACAGGCTTGAGTGTGCCGTAACAATTGTTCCGTCCTCAAGCTCAATGGCTGCCGACGTGTGTCCTGAACGACGTTTGCACTCTTTTGCAGCCACCGTGGTGCGTCGGTAGTCGGTAGTGATTTTCGCCTGGTTGAAAAGCAGCTGTATCTTGCTTATCTCAGCTTCGTTGCAAGCTCCTCGAGCCAGCTTGTTTGTAGCGTCGTAGTAGCGGCGCACTATCTCGTCTTTCGATGCCTCGCAGCACACCTCGTCGTCGCTTATGCAGAATCCCACCATATTCACACCCATGTCCGTGGGCGACTTGTATGGATTTGTACCATAAATGCCCTCGAACAGGGCGTTGAGCACTGGATAAATCTCAATGTCTCTGTTGTAGTTTATGGCAATCTTGTTGTAAGCCTCCAAGTGGAATGGGTCGATCATGTTCACATCGTTGAGGTCGGCAGTGGCAGCCTCGTATGCAATGTTCACCGGGTGCTTCAGCGGCAAGTTCCACACAGGGAAAGTCTCAAACTTCGCATATCCCGCCCTCACTCCACGTTTGTTCTCATTGTAGAGTTGGCTAAGACAGACAGCCATCTTGCCGCTTCCCGGACCAGGAGCAGTCACTATGACCAACGGGCGCTCCGTAACCACATAGTCGTTCTGTCCGAATCCCTCGTCGCTGGCTATGAGTGCCACATTGTGCGGATAGCCCTCAATCAGATAGTGGCAATAGGTTTTTATTCCGTCTCGTTCCAGTCGTTGCTTGAAGGCTATGGCGGCAGACTGTCCGCTATAGTGAGTTATGACAACCGATCCAACCATGAAACCGAGATTCAGATATTCTGACCTCAGTCGGAGAACATCCTCGTCGTAGGTTATTCCGAGGTCGGCACGCTTCTTGTTCTTCTCAATGTCGGCGGCACTAATCACGATTACTATCTCAATGCTGTCGCTAAGTTTCTGGAACATCCTCAGCTTGCTGTCAGGCTGAAAGCCCGGCAACACACGGCTTGCATGGTGGTCGTCAAACAGTTTTCCACCCAGTTCGAGGTAGAGTTTCCCGTCAAATTGGGATATCCTCTCCTTTATGTGCTCAGATTGAATACTCTGATATTTCTCGTTGTCAAATCCTATTTTCATACTTCTTTCCAAAAAAACGGTGCAAACTTACACAAAAAATCGCAATTATTCGAAAGCTATTTCAAAAAAAACATTAAAAAGGCTACACGAATGATTGTTTTACGGAATTATAGTGCTAACTTTGCACCGCCGAAAAGGAAAGGTGCTCGAGTGGTTGAAGAGGCACGCCTGGAAAGCGTGTAAACGTCAAAAGCGTTTCACGGGTTCGAATCCCGTCCTTTCCGCATAGAAAAAGATTGGTTTTCATCATGAAGAAAATAATCATTGTTATCACACTCGTTATTCTTCTCGTTTGCCCGTCGGCAAGCGCACAGAAGCGAGACATCCAACAGAACATTCCTACGACGACAGTGACTGACACCATGCCGCGGCAAAACACCGCCGCCGACTCATTGGCTTCCGACACCGCCACCGCCAAGACTACAATCTCAGACGAGGAACTGTCAGAGGACGAACTTATGGACGTGGTTGAGACGAAAGGTCTTCACAAGGAACTGAAACGCAAATTCATCGAAGGCAACGCGGGCTTCATGTCTCTCGTCGCCCTTGCCCTCGTGCTTGGCCTTGCTTTCTGCATCGAACGCATCATCTACCTCACACTGTCGGAAATAAACGCGAAGAAATTCATGGCAGATATCGATGCCCACATAGAGCGTGGCGACATTGAGGGAGCAAAAAACATTTGCCGCGAAACCCGTGGGCCAGTTGCATCCATCTGCTATCAGGGTCTGCTGAGAATCAGTGAGTCGTTAGATGACATTGAGCGCAGCATAATATCCTACGGCACTGTTCAGACAGCCAACCTTGAGCGTGGCTGCACCTGGATAACCCTGTTCATACAGATTGCCCCCTCGCTCGGTTTCCTCGGCACCGTGATAGGCATGGTTATGTCGTTCGACCAGATTCAGCAGGCAGGCGACATCAGTGCCACCATCGTGGCTTCGGGAATGAAGGTGGCGCTCATCACCACCATCTTCGGTATCATCGTCGCCGTAGTGCTGCAATTGTTCTACAACTATATCATCTCAAAGATAGAACACCTTACCTCGCAGATGGAAGAGTCGGCAATAAGCCTGCTCGATGCCATAACGAAATACAAACAAGAAAGGAGCTGACACATGAACTTCACGAAAAATCCCGCACGTCTTTCACGCACCGTTTTGGTCGTTTTGGTCGCCCTTACAGCCGTTGTCTTCGGCTTGTTCTGGCTCGTAGGTTTTGACATGCCTTTCATCGACGATCCGAAGTTCAACGCCCCTCTCCTCACCGACGTTGTTATTTTCTTTGTCTATCTCATGCTTTTGCTCGCCCTTGCCGCCGTTGTTGTCAGCATGTCTGGATGGGCAAGGCGCGTGAGGAAATAACATTCCAACGCCTATGAGGACCATAAAGTTCAGACAAAAGAAGAGAAAGCGGATGCCGGTTCTCAACACCACTTCCACAGCCGACATCTCGTTCATCCTGCTCATCTTCTTCCTCGTAACAACGTCTCTCGACACCGACAAGGGGCTTCCCCGACAACTGCCGCCAATGCCCAAAGAGGAGAAAAGCGAGACGATGCAAGTGGATAAGGAGAAGGTGATTGAACTCGACATAAGTGCCTCAAATATTGTCACTGTAAACGGGAAACAGGCAGATGTAGCCTCTCTTTCCTCATTGTTGGAGAAGCACATAGCCGCTTTTCCCACCGATCATGTGGTGTCCATACATGCCGACCGTGAAAGCAGCTACGACACATATTTCCTCATTCAGAACACTCTTGTGAACACCTATCAGGGTTTTCGCGACAGCTACTGCCGCAAGCATTTTGGAAAGCCGTTTGCAAAATGCTCACAAGACAACCAGTCGGCTGCCATAAAGGCGTTCCCACAGCGCATCTCCGAACAGGTGGACGCAGCGGAGGAAAACGGGAAAGGAGGCGAGGAATGATAAAGGACAAGAAAAGGTCTATCCCGATGCTCAACACTGCATCTCTCCCCGACCTCATTTTCACAGTACTTTTCTTCTTTCTCATCGTAACTCATCTCAGACAAGACCAAATGAGGGTAAAATACGAAACACCAGAGGGAACGAAACTCGAGAAACTGACACGACGATCGTCTGCGTCCTACATCTATGTGGGAAAACCTGTTGACAACCTCGGAAAAGTGAAAAGTGGAGAGATGGTCATTCAATTGAACGACAAAATCTCCACTGTGGATGATATTGCCTCCTTCGTCCGCCACGAACGGGAAAACGCCTCGGCTGAAGACCTCAACAGAATGGTCTTCGACATAAAGGCGGACCGCAATGTGAAGATGGGAACCATCACCGATATCAAGCAGATTTTAAGGAAGCATAATGCCTTGAAAATCAGGTATTCTGCACAAGAGAAGGACAACGACTGAACAACCTCTCAACATTCGCAGTGGTTGTCCGCTCCACCTCCTCTGCCGCAACGCAATAGCTCTCAGCCATTTTCTCCACAACGTAAGTCAGAAAGCTGCTCTCGTTGCGTTTCCCCCTCATAGGCACTGGAGCCATGTAGGGAGCATCTGTCTCAAGCACTATGCGACCAAGCGGAATATGTGGCAATACAGTTGGAAGATTTGACTTCTTGAATGTCAGCACTCCTCCAATACCAAGCATAAAATTCTCAAACTCAAGAAGTTGCTCCGCCTCGCGTTCGTTTCCTGTGAAGCAATGGAACACTCCTCCCGGCAATTCTTTGCGGTATTTCCTCATTATTCCCACCATCTCGTTTTGTGCCTTGCGGCAGTGAATCATCAGTGGTAGCCGTGTCTCCACCGACCACTTAACCTGTTCCTCAAAGGCAAGCATCTGCTGCTCTTCAAACTCACGACTCCAGTAGAAGTCGAGCCCCACTTCGCCTATGGCAACAAAAGTATCATCCACTCTCGGTCGCAACCTGTCGAGCACCTCTCTCCAGTCGTCGCGCACTTCCTCTGGATGAAGTCCTATCATGGGGAAGGCATAGCCATTGAATCTCTTAGCCACGGCTACCACAGCGTCAGTGGTTTTCTCGTCTATGGCTGGGAGCAACATTCTCACCACTCCCGCTTCTTTGGCTCTCGCCACCACCTCGTCAATGTCTTCGGCAAATTCCTCGCCGTCAAGATGTATGTGTGTGTCAATTATCATAATCAATAAATATGTGGCTCATGCCTGCGATAGTAGTATATCACTCCTAATTTCCTGCAGGCGTTGAAGCGTGTTTCCGGTGGAAGGTCGGCATAGTGTGCTTCTATCTGGTTCCACAGTTCAAGAATTGTGTCGTCAATCTCAGGTCGCAGTGCCTGTATGTTAGCCAATGCCTTTTCCGTGATTTCCATTTTCTTCCTGTGGTCACGATAAGCCTCGCGGAATATGTCGAGATGCGTCGCCACCTTTCCTATCGCAGGGTTGAAGATTGGCAATCCTCCACGTTTCAGCCTTTGCTTCTCACCCTCCACCACTTTTTCTCCAACTGTTATCAAAGTCTCCGACGATTTCAGCTGTGGCAACGAAATGTTGTCTTCCTCAAGGCCGTAAAGCCCGAGACAGCTGCGTTTTATTTCGCCCCTCTCCACTGCCAATAGCAAGACCTGGAGGAAATGGCTCACATACATCAGCGCGTTGCGATGCAGGGTTTCTATCTTTGCTCCAGCCCTCTTCTGCGCCACTATTCTCACCTTATATTGTTCCATGGCAGTCAGCAGACGGTCGTAAGCCGGGCGGCACTTGTTGAGCACCGACCAATCCACCACGCGGTTTCTCACGGTGTAGATGTCGTTGTTCTCCAGCACAGTCTTAAGCACCTTCAGTCTTGCTGCGTCAGTTTTTGGCAATCGTCTGTATGGCATAGTTATCTGTGTCTTAGTTTTCCCTATGCAGCATCTGGTCGGTGAAGCGTCTCAACTGTATTTTCTTCTCCTCTGCCACGCTAATCTTGTCGAGACAAGCCCTTGCCTCGTCGAAATATGCGTTAATTCTCTTCTCGCAGAGTTCCCTTATACCTATCTTATTATATATGTCTGTCACCGCCTCAATCTTTTCCGCCTTGTCGAAATCCTTGGCAGTAATCCATTTTGTCAGTTCCTTGCGCTGCTCCTCGTTGGCAAGCAGGAAAGCGTTGATGAGCATATAAGTCTTCTTGTTTGATGTTATGTCGCCACCTATTGCCTTTCCAAACACCTTCGGATCACCATATACATCAAGCAGGTCGTCCTGCAGTTGGAATGCCAAGCCAAGTTTTTCTCCGAAGTCGTATAGGTTTTGCGCATCCTCGTCGGAGGCTCCTGCCAACACAGCTCCAATTTTCACTGCACAGGCGAGTAATACACTGGTTTTCAGGCGAATCATCTCTATATATTCCTCTTCGGTCACGTCTGTCCTTGTCTCAAAGTCCATGTCATACTGCTGTCCTTCACCAATTTCAAGTGCCGTTTCAGTGAATATATCGAGCACTGTCTTCAACTTCTCCACCGGACACTGTGCCATGCGCTGATAGGCAACCACAAGCATAGAGTCGCCAGAGAGAATTGCCGTGTTGGCATTCCAGCGGCGATGCACCGTCGGCTTTCCTCGCCTCACGTCGGCATTGTCCATGAGGTCGTCGTGGAGCAATGTATAGTTATGGTAAGTCTCCAAGCCCAAGGCAGGCGGGAGAATCTTGTCCACGTCGTCGTGGAACATGTTGTAAGCCAACAGCATAAGCACAGGCCTTATTCTCTTTCCGCCTATCGACAACACATACTCTATTGGGTCGTAGAGCGTTGTCGGCTTACGCTTGATAGTTGACAACTCGATGTAGTCATTCACCTTTTTAAGTAATTCGTCTGAAGTGTACATTTTTATCTATTTTATTTTACAATTTAAACACTATTGGTATGCAAACCATGGTTCTGCAGGGCTTTCCGTTCTGCACTCCAGGTTTCCATTTTGGCATTATTCTCATCACCCTCAGCGCCTCGTTGTCGAGGCTTTTCTCCAAGGGTTTCACAATTTTCAAGTCTGTCATGGTGCCGTCTGCAGCCACAATAAACTGCACCATCACCTTTCCCTGAATTTTCCGTTTTTGTGCCGATGGAGGGTATTTCAGGTTGGCAGTCAACCATTTCATCATAGCCACCGCTCCCCCTGGAAACTGTGGAAGGTCTTCCACAATGCGGAAGTTTAGCGGATTGTTGTCGAGAGCATTGTCTGCTGTTGCGAAGAGAGGGTTTTCTTTTTCTTTCTCTTGCTTTTCGCCGTCGTTTTCGCTGTCTTTGCCCTCTGCTTCGTCCTTTTTCTCTTCTGGCATGTCCATACGGTTCAGTTCTTTTATTTTCTCCACCACCTTTATTTTGTCGGCTGCAGGCTTAGGCTGTTGTTTTATGGCAAGGGCGATGCGATCTTCCTCGCGCTTCAGTGGCGCAAGTTCCATTTCCTCTGTCAGTTCGTCGTAGTCCTCGACGTCGTCCTCGTTGTCTCCAGAGTTATATTCAAGGGCAACGAAGAGAGCCGACAGGACGATAATGAGTGAGATCATATACATCCTGAAGCGCCCTTGTTCGAGGTCAACGTTCTTGTTTTTCTTTATTTCCATCTACTCCAAAAGCTGATTTTGTGGCAAAAAAGAGAGTAAATCTTTCAGAAAAACCTCTTTTTTCACACATATTTTGCAATAAAATCAATTTTGTTGGTACAAAAGTAGCCTATATATTTGAAAAAAGCATTATCTTTGCAGACAAAATGTATTAAATTGATGAAAAAAATCGTTTTTGCCACCTTTTTTTGCCTTTCAACAGCACTTTTATGCGCCCAAGAGAGCGAAACGGCATACAATTTCCTGCGTCTGCCTGTCAGTGCGCACGCAGCGGCATTGGGTGGAGAGAACATCAGTATAACCGACGACGACGCGTCGATGGCTTTCCACAATCCAGCCTTGCTTTCTGGAGTGGCAGACAAGACCATCAACCTTAACTTCATGACCTATATGGAAGGCGCGAAGACTGCAAGTGCGAGCTTTTCCAAGGCTCTTCGCGACCGTGCGACTTGGTTCGTAGGTGCACAATACATCGACTACGGTGAGATGAAACACACCACATCGTCGGGAGAAATCCTCGGCAATGTCTCTGCAAAGGACATCATGCTCTGCGGCGCATTGGAATATAACCTCACAAACCGCATCTCTGGTGGAGTGACGGCAAAATTCATCTCGTCAGACCTCGCCGGCTTCAACTCGCTTGCCGTGGGAGTGGATATCGGACTAAACTATTACGACGAAACCTCAGACCTTTCCATATCAGCCGTGGCGAAAAACTTGGGTGGACAGATAAAGGCTTACGAGGACGACTTCGAGCGAATGCCGATTGACCTTCAGTTAGGAGTGACGAAACGCATTCTCGACTCTCCATTCAGGCTGTCGCTCACCATGAGTCGGCTCAACGACTGGAGCGAGCGATTCGCCAACCATTTCGTTTTGGGAGCCGACATACTTCTCTCCGACAACATCTACGTTGCTGGAGGCTACAGTTTCCGAAGGGCAGATGAAATGAAAATTTCTGACACCGAAGGCAGCAGTAGTCATGGCGCGGGACTCTCCTTTGGCGCAGGTGTCCAGCTTCAGCGCTTCAAGCTGCAACTGGCATACGGGAAATACCATGTGTCAGCATCGTCCATAAACATCAATTTGAGTTACGGTTTATGACATGTATCTCACCTCTTAGAGCAATAAAAAAACAATTATATGAAGAAAATAATCATTGCAATCGACGGATACTCGTCGTGTGGAAAAAGTACAATGGCTAAGGAACTTGCACGCGAACTTGGCTACATCTATGTTGACACAGGTGCCATGTACCGCTGCGTCACCCTCTATGCCATAGAGAACGGTCTGTTCTCAGGCAAGTCGCTCGACTCCGATGCCCTTGAGCAGCGAATGGACGAGATAGAGATTGGCTTCCAGCGCGACGAGGCGACAGGCAAGGCCTATGCAACGCTAAATGGTCGCAATGTTGAGGATGCCATAAGGTCGATGAGTGTCTCAGAGAGGGTCAGCATGGTGGCAAAGCAGCCATACGTCCGACAGAAGCTCGTGGAGCAGCAGCAGGGCATGGGTAGCAACAAAGGCATCGTGATGGACGGTCGCGACATAGGCACAACTGTATTCCCCGCTGCGGAACTGAAAATTTTCGTCACCGCCTCAGCCGAGGTAAGGGCAGAGCGTCGCTTCAAGGAACTTATAGACAAAGGAGTGGAAGCCAACTATAGCGAGATTCTCGCCAACGTGAAAGAGCGAGACTACATCGACTCTCACCGTGCAGTTTCCCCTCTTCGCATGGCAAACGATGCCCTACTCCTCGACAATAGCCACATGAGCATAGCCGAACAGCACCAGTGGCTTGTGGACAAGGCAAAAGAAGCCATGAAAGATTGAAAAAAAATCAACTCTGATTACAATGCAATGCGCTTATTGCCTTAGCAGACTACTTTTGCATCGCTGCGGGCACGACGTCAAAGGAGGTCGTGTGTCGGAATTTATTTAACTATTCTACCACCATGCCGTCGTGGGCGAGCTGAATATCGCTGGGCAACAGGCGGTTTACCTCTTGGTGAAGACCAATGTCGTGGCAACTGTGGATGAGATAGGTTTGGGGAATTTTGGTACGACGAATGAAGTCGATTGCTTCATCAACGAGCATGTGAGAATGGTGGGGCTTGGTGAAGCGGAGAGCGTTCACAACAAGTATGTCGCTGCCTGTGGCATAGGGAAGCTCTGAGGTGGCGATGGTTTTCATGTCGGTGATGTAGGTGAGGGAGTGAAGTGGGTGAGATGTTTGAAGGGTTTGAGAGGTTTTCTCTGTTATGCGGAAGGCGAGAATGGGGAGAGTGCCGTGCATCACGGTGAACGGCATTATGCCGAGATCGCCTATTTGAAACGACTCGTGGGGACGCACTACGTTGAGATTTATGGAAGGAACGCCAGGGTATTTGTTCTCCACAAAGCAGTAGGGCATGTTGTGGCGGATATTGCGAGCAGAGGTTTCGTCGGCATATACATCTATGTCACCGAAATGGCAGTAAGGGCGCAGGTCGTCCATGCCTCCCACATGGTCGTAGTGGTGGTGGGTGATGAGTATGCCGTCAATCTTTCGGAAAGGCTGGGTGAGAATTTGTTCACGGAAGTCGGGACCGCAGTCGATGAGCAGGCGTGTGGAATGCGTTTCTACGAGCGCTGAACAGCGAAGACGCTTGTCGTGAGGGTCGGTGCTGCGGCAAACTTCGCATTGGCAGCCTATTACTGGTACACCACAACTGGTGCCAGTGCCGAGGAATGTAAGTTTCATGTCGCTATATAATATTTACTTCCGGATGTATCTCTATGCCGAATTTTTGTTTCACATCGTTACAGATGTCGTTGCAGAGGCTTACAACCTCGCTGCCTGTGGCTCCTCCACGGTTTACGAGCACTAAGGCCTGACGCGAGTGAACGCCAGCCCTGCCTACGGTGCGGCCTTTCCATCCACACTGGTCTATCATCCATCCTGCTGGAATTTTCACACTGTCGGCATCCACGTCATAGTGTGGCATGTTGGGATATTGGGCGGCAAGCTCGTCGTATTTCTCGCGGCTTACTACGGGATTCATGAAGAAGCTTCCGGCATTGCCCTCCACCTCAGGGTCGGGAAGTTTCTCACGGCGAATCTTTATTATCACGTCGCGAAGCTGTTGTGGAGTAGGAGAGAGCACTCCTTCCGACTGGAGCTCAGCGAGAATGTTTCCGTAGTCGAGCCGTGGCGTGAAAGACTTGCTCAGCCGATAGGTGACATGGGTTATGATGTAGCGTCCTTTCCATTCGGTCTTGAAGAGGCTCTGACGATAGCTATAGTGGCATTCTGCATTGGCTATTTCCACCTTTCTGCCGCTTGCAATCTCCATTGCCTCCACCTTATATATAATATCCTTCACTTCCGCACCGTAGGCACCGATGTTCTGCACCGCCGATGCTCCCACCTCACCGGGAATGAGCGAGAGGTTTTCCGCTCCATACCATCCCTCGTCAACACAGCGAGCCACGAAGTCGTCCCACACCTCTCCGCTGCCCACTCTGACGAGTACATGTTCTGTGGTATCTTGCGTTTTCTCGATGCCTTTTATGGCGGAGTGTATCACGGTGCCGTCGAAGTCTTTTGTCAACAGGAGGTTACTTCCTCCGCCGAGCACCATTATTGGATGGTCGGCATCGGTGAGGCTGTGGCAGAGTTCTTCCAACTGTTCCTCGGTGTCGAACTCCACAAACCTGCGGCAGTGTGCAACGATGCCGAAGGTGTTGTGGCTGAGAAGATTATAATGTCTAAAGTCTTTCATTCGCTGAGTTTTGTGAGCAACCATTTGTCTCCATGTCGCTTAAATGTTAGCTCCATTTCGAGACCGTTAGCAATGCCTCTGAGCACAAATATCTTTTGATTGCCGGGTTTGCTGTCCTCCCCATAGATAATGTTGTAGATGGTTTCCTTTGGCAGTTCCGGGGCGAAGGCAGGCCAAGTCTCTGGCGTGAGCAGGCCTTCCATCTGGCTGAAATCGTCGTCGGGGTCTGGACCTGAGAACTGAACAGGGTCGTTGATGCTCTCAGCCTGGAAAGTGCTGTCGGTAACGAATTTCTCGTAGAAAGTGAGGAACGAGGCGTTGCGGTTTTGATATAGCGGCCGGTAGTTTATCGACTGCATGGTCCAGAGTCCGCCTATGCGGTCGAAGACATACTGCTTCACGGTCTTTATGCCGAAGGTTATCTTCTCCACCACGACATGGTTTATCGAGGTGTCCTTCACCACGTTCATCTGTCGGCGGTTGTCGAATATGAGAGTGTAGAAGCCCTGACGCATGAAGAAATGGTCGGTCTTCCATTTTGCCTTGCTTAAAGTGTCGGTCTTTCCGCCCCTTGTCACTTCGAGCGGAAACTTAATTCGCTTCTGCTGCAGCTTTCGGTTGGCAGCGAAGTTGAAAAAGAAGTCGTCGAACAACTCGTCGGCAGCCTTTGGCATAGGAGTCTCGGAGATGAGCTGTTCCATGGTATCGACAGCCACAGTATCCTGAATGCTGTCGGAGTCTGTAGGGAGGGTTTCTGTTCCCTCCGTCTTGTTTCCCTTGCAGGAGAACATCAACGCTAAAAAAGCGAGAAAAGCTACTAAAATCTTCTTCATTTTTACTACGGAAACTGTGTCCGCCTCTCAAATTTCGGCAAAAGTACAACTTTATTTTGATAAAATGCTC
>SAMEA3663038__coassemble_584_pt1 | contig 11502 bp, 9 predicted proteins | sample SAMEA3663038__metabat2_low_PE_036 | metagenome-assembled genome bin SAMEA3663038 (sample SAMEA3663038) | pig gut metagenome | biome: pig gut; feature: pig-associated habitat; material: faeces | place: France | collected 2012 | reverse complement strand
CAAGTAAGAGTTTATTCTTCAACAGGTTGATGCCCGCTTTACCATACATGTCTCTCTTGACGACCTTTAGCTTGATGACAAAACATTCTGTGATTCCATCGGTAATGTTTATACCTTAAACGTTGATGAATTATTGCTGATTAACGGAATGCTGATAAAACATTACGATATTTGCGTTTAGCATGAATGAAGAGAATATAGCCTAGACAACCACAATAATCTTTCAAGGTAAATGTGGTTAAAAAATGTTTATTATTGATGGAATTGAGTTATTTTTGCTAATTTTGCCATCTGAAACAACTATAACTATAAAGAACATTTACCCAAGTATGAAAAAAACGATTGTTGCAGTACTGATGTTGCTTGCTTGCGTGTTGCCAGCGAGTGCTCAGACAGGACGCCTTTTCAATACCGACAAGATGTTGTCGAGCAGTTTTGTGGGGCATGTTTATCAAGACAACGATGGATTTATATGGGTCTCGACCCGAAACGGACTTAACCGCTACGATGGGTATAACTTCAAGGTGTTCAGAAAAGGTATGCCTGGTTGTGAAGGAATGTCCTCAAACTATATAAACACCGTTATCCAGGGTAGGGATAAGGTGCTTATAGTTGGTAATCAGCGTGGCGTACAGGCATATTACGACGACTCTTTCCACAATGTTACTCTATATGGTTCACAAGGCGAAAAAGTTGTTTCTTTCGTTAGTTGTTTTGCCTATCTCCGCGACAGCACATTGCTTATTGGAACGTCGGGAAACGGAGTGTTCAAGATGGTTGGCAAGGATAAGGCTGTACGTTATGAACCGTTGAAGGACGTTCAAGGGGCAAAGAAAATCATGGAGGACTCGCGGCAAGGGCTATGGGTGCTTACAGAGAGGAATGGTGTGGTTGCCATGAAGAACGGAAAGAAGAGAAACTTGCTTACTGACAATATCGTAAGAACAACGCTTACGGACATCTGCGAGGACAATTTTGGGCGTGTGTATATCTCCACCTATGACCAAGGCGTATGGGTGAAGTATTCGAAGAAAGCCGACTTTGTGCCAGTGGAGACAACGGTGGGAATGCATGTTTCTGCTCTCTACAAATGCCGCAATGGAAACATCCTGCTCGGACTTGACGGACAAGGTGTGGCAATAATGAACCCGAAAACCCACCAACTGGCCGTTAATCCATACTATAGCCATGAGATAGACCTCAGCCATGCAAAGGTGAACACGTTTGTGGAGGACAAGGCAGGCAACATCTGGATTGGAATGTTGCAGAAAGGCGTGTTCATGCAACCGGAAAAACCTGTGGGCTTTGGCTATATGGGATATAAGCTGGGCAACAGAAACGAGATTGGCGACTGTTGTGTGACGAGCACGCTGATTGACTCACGTGGACTTACGTGGGTGGGAACCGATGGGGATGGTGTTTTCGTGCTTGACGCCAACCACCATAAGATAAAACATATTCCCGATCCACCAACGGTTCTCTGCCTTGCGGAAGACTCAGAGGGCAGAATATGGACAGGATCGTATCATCGTGGGCTTGGTTATGTGAACGTGGCTGACTTCACTTACACAGATGTTAAGATAGGCAGCAATGAGAGACTTAATGTCTTTGACCTGGAGATAGACCGTACGGATAATATCTGGATTGCCACTATGGGCAATGGGCTGTTTCGCTACAATACGAAAAACAAGACAGTGACAAACTACAGGGCTGACTTGGAGGCGACAGGCGACAGAAAGAGGAATGCCTTGGTGAACGACTATATCTCACAGATTGATCTCTCGCAAGACCAGAGCCGACTTTATGTCGCCTCGACGATGGGACTTTGTTGCCTTGACACGCACAAGAACTCCTGGACAAGCACTTTCGGCGTGAATGTGTTGCATTACAGCGTGAATATCCGCTCGGTTGCAGAGACGGACGGTAACATATTATGGTATGGAACTGACGACGGGCTTCACAGGAGAAACCTGACGACAGGCAGCACGTTGCAAATAGGCGAATCTGACGGACTTCCCAACGGAGGTGTAGCCTCAATATTGAGAGACAATGGGAAATGTATCTGGATTGGTACGGATCACGGACTATGCCAGATAGATGCCACGACGGGTAAAGAGCTCAGCTGCTACTATGTGGACGACGGGCTGCAAGGCAATGAATTCAGCGACGGAGCCGCTTCGCTCGGACGCAACGGGCAGTTGCTTTTTGGCGGTGTGGGAGGCATTACATGGTTTGACGCCAACGGAATACACATGCAAAAGTGGAATGCAACGGTGGATATTACAAACATAACCGTGGACGGAAAAGATATCGTGGCAGGCGGGACGTCTGGCTTTTACACCATCAGTGAGAAGCCGGTGATGCACAGCGACCATTTCGACCTCGCATACGACGACAACTCTTTCTCAATACAACTCTCTACACTGACCTACGACACACCGGAGCATATCTCTTACGCCTATAGCATAAATGGAGACACGTGGACAACTCTACAGCAGGGACAGAACGAGATAAACTTCAGCCACATGCCTCCGGGAAAATACAAGTTCAGGGTGAAGGCGATAAAGAACAACCAGGAGTCGGAAACAAGGGATTTTACCATTGTCGTCCACTCGCCGTGGTATCGATCCACTGTGGCATATCTGTTCTATATAGCCATAGTTTATCTCATCCTTCGCATCTATTTCCAGCAGCGCAAGCGCAAGGAGCAGGACCGCATGAGAATGCAGGAACACAAGCATCAGGAAGAACTCAGCGAGGCAAAGATAAAGTTCTTCATGAACATAAGCCACGAGATACGCACTCCTATGACGCTTATCGTATCTCCACTGATGACCTTGCTGAAAGAAGACCACGACCCACAGCGCACAGGTGTATATACCACAATAAAACGCAACGCGGAGCGAATCCTTCACCTCATAAACCAGATTATGGATTTGAGGAAGATAGAGAAGGGAATGATGAAGATGAGAATGCGCGAGACAGATGCTATAGGATTTGTAGCTGACATCTGCAATATGTTTGAATATCATGCAAAGGCAAAGAGCATGACCTTCGAGTTCGTACACGAGGACGAGAAACTGCCCGTATGGCTCGACCTGGCAAACTTCGACAAAGTGGTGGTTAACCTCTTGTCAAACGCTTTCAAATATACCCCAGCAGGCGGAAGTATTGTGGTTACAGTAAGTCACGATGACAAAAACATGACTATCTCCGTTTGCGATAGCGGCGAGGGCATACCTAAGGACAAGGTGGACAAGATTTTCGAACGATTCTATCAAAGCGACACACGGACAAATGACAGGCATTTCGGAACTGGCATCGGTCTCGACCTTACCCATTCGCTCGTATTGCTCCATCACGGAACCATCACGGCAAAGAACAACGAGAAGGGTGGGGGAGCAACATTCTCCGTTACTCTTCCGCTTGGAAAAGCCCATCTTCGCGAAGACGAGATACTTTTGGACGCAGAGGCTGAAGACAGCAGCAACGACATTGTCAATCTGCTTGAGGAATCGTATGTGGAACATACAGACATCGAAGAAGCACAAGAACAGAACGTCCAGCAGCGTGGAAAGCGTCCGTGGGCTGTGGTAGTGGAAGACGATATAGAGATTCAGCAGTATCTTGAGAAGGAACTCTCGTCAAGCTTCAAGGTCACTACCTTTAGCAATGGTAAGGATGCCCTTAGCGCAATAATCAAGGATGTTCCGGACATAGTGGTGAGCGATGTCATGATGCCTGTAATGGACGGTAACACTCTGTGTGCCAAGTTGAAGGGCAACATCAATACCAATACCTTGCCGGTAGTGCTCCTAACGGCAAAGTCGCGCGACGAGGACAAACTCGAAGGTCTTGAAACAGGTGCCGACGCATATATCGTGAAGCCGTTCAACCTTGAGATACTCAAGCGCACCATGCTGAATCTCATAGCCCTTCGCAACACCATGCGCAACAAGATGTCGGGAAATGAGAGTCAGGAGGACAAGGTTGACAACCTCGAGCTTCAGACAGCCGACGACAAACTGATGGAAAGGGTGATGAAGGTGGTTAATAATAATATTGGCAACCCCGAACTTAATGTCGATTTCATTGCCCGTGAGGTAGGTCTTAGTCGTGTCCATTTCTATAGAAAGATGAAGACTCTGACCAACCAGTCGCCACACAACTTCATACGCAATATCCGTATGAAGCAGGCTGCACGTCTTTTCGATGCTGGACATCAGAACATCAACGACGTGATGTATGCCGTAGGCTTCAGCAATACCAGCACGTTCTCAACTGCGTTCAAGGCTGTCTATGGTGTATCTCCAAGAGACTACATTAAGAATGTCAACACTTGATTTTTCCATTGGTATGAAATAAATGGCAGCAAATGGGCGTATATTGAAAAAAAATGTGTAACTTTGTCGCCGAAAAGAGACATAGTTATAACCAGACTTCCAGACAAGAGGATTGTCGGGCTAAGATATGATTAAAGAACAATAAGAACAGGATATGAAAGAATTAGCATTGAAGTACGGATGCAATCCGAACCAAAAGCCTTCAAGAATCTATATGACAGAAGGCGAGTTGCCCATAGAGGTGATAAATGGCCGTCCAGGCTACATCAATTTCCTCGATGCCTTCAACAGCTGGCAGCTTGTGAAGGAACTGAAAGCCGCCACAGGTCTGCCCTCGGCAGCATCGTTCAAGCATGTGTCACCAGCAGGTGCAGCCGTAGGTCTGCCTTTGAGCGACACACTGAAGAAAATCTATTTCGTTGACGACCTGAAGACAGAACTCTCACCTATAGCTTGTGCTTACGCCCGTGCCCGTGGTGCCGACCGCATGAGTTCCTACGGCGATTTCGTAGCCCTCAGCGACACTTGCGACGAGGCTACTGCACTGCTCATCAAGCGAGAGGTGAGCGACGGTGTGATTGCTCCCGACTATACTCCGGAGGCTATAGAGATACTGAAAGCCAAGCGCAAGGGAACTTACAACGTCATAAAGATTGACCCTAACTACGTGCCAGAGCCTGTGGAGCGCAAGCAGGTGTTCGGAATAATATTTGAACAGGGACGCAACGAGATAAAGCTCGACGATCCCGCTCTGTTCGAGAACATTCCAACAGCAAACAAGACATTCACCGACGAGGCTAAGCGTGACCTTATCATTGCCCTCATAACATTGAAATACACACAGAGTAATTCCGTTTGCTACGTTAAGGACGGACAGGCAATAGGCATCGGAGCAGGACAGCAGAGCCGCATCCATTGCACACGCCTTGCCGGAAACAAGGCAGACATCTGGTGGTTGCGCCAGCATCCTAAAGTAATGGCGCTGCCTTTCGTTGACAATATCCGCCGTGCCGACCGCGACAACACTATCGACGTTTATATCAGCGACGACTACGACGACGTGCTCCGTGAAGGAACATGGCAGATGTTCTTCAAGGAGAAGCCTGAGGTGCTGACACGTGAGGAGAAGAAAGAGTGGATAGCCAAGAACACTCGCGTGGCTCTCGGCAGCGATGCTTTCTTCCCCTTCGGCGACAACATTGAGCGTGCCCACAAGAGCGGCGTGGAGTATATTGCCCAGGCTGGAGGCTCCGTGCGTGACGACAATGTCATCGAAACCTGCGACAAGTATGGCATAGCCATGGCATTCACAGGCGTGAGATTGTTCCATCATTAATTAGAGGTGAGAGGTACGACCTCTCACTTCCCCTATACAATATATTTAGTTATGAGCGACATTGATGATATAATCGCCGGTGGGGGCTTGGTGTTCAAGGGCGCACCAAAAGGCGATCCCAATGCCGGTAAGGTTAAAACCAAGGCAAAGAAAAAGAAATATATCACCGGTGCCCATGGTAGCGGGTCGGCACGTCAGAAAGCGAAATATCGTGAGCAGCGTGCCAACAGGCATAAATAATCAGAAGCATAACCAATGGCGGAGCACAACATATTGGGCAAATGGGGAGAGGAGGCTGCTGCCGACTATCTCCGTAGGGAGGGTTATACCATTCTGGCACAAGACTGGAAAGCGGGACACCGTGATATCGACATTGTTGCGCAGAAGGGTGCCGACATGATCGTCTTCGTTGAGGTGAAGACCCGCCGTAGGGGTTCCGCAGTTGCCGGTGAGTTGGCTGTGGACGATGAGAAAATTCACTCCCTGACTCTCGCAGCCAACTGCTATGTGAAGCGCAACCGCATTAATTGCGAGATACGTTTCGACATAATCTCCATAAGCGGTGGTCCCGGCGACTATGACGTTAATCATATAGAGGACGCTTTCTATCCAAAACTGATCTATGGCAGAGCTAATAAAACTTATTACGGTAGAAGAGGTTGACTCGACAAACGATTTTCTCAGACACTATAGTGGAGAAGAGGGCGAACGGATTACTGTTGCGCTGGCTGAATATCAGACGGCAGGCAGAGGTCAAGGCGAGAACGTATGGGAGAGCGAAAGGGGAAAAAATGTCACTTTCAGTATAAAGTGCGCTCCGCAGGGATTACCTGTTGTTCGGCAGTATGTGATGCTTGAGGCTGGAGCTATTGCCGTTCGTGACGCTTTGGAGAAATATGTCGGTGAGATAACCATAAAATGGCCAAACGATGTATATTATCGTGACTCCAAAATCAGTGGAACCTTATCGGAGTGTTCCGTGTCGAGTGCAGGTATCCGTTCTTGCATACTTGGTATAGGCATCAACGTCAATCAGGAAGTCTTTTCAGGTAATGCCCCCAACCCAATATCTCTTCTCAATATCAGAGGTGTTGAAACTAATAGGATGGAAGTGCTTCGTGCAGTCGTAGAGCGTTTCGATGCTTATCTGCAAATGGTGAATGAAGGTCGGTACGACGAGATAGACAACCTGTATAAGTCTGCTCTCTATCGCCGTTTGGGTTTCTTCCCGTTTGAGGATAGCTGTGGCAGGTTTGTGGCAGAGTATCATGACATACTGACAAACGGACATATCGTCCTGAGGCGAAGCGACGGAACCTTGAGTGAATATGCGTTTAAGGAAGTAAAATATTTAATATAGTGAATATGGCAAAGTATAAGAGAATCCTTTTGAAGCTCAGCGGCGAGAGCCTTATGGGCAAGCAGAATTTCGGCATCGACCCTGAGCGTCTTGCCGATTATGCACGTCAGATTAAGGAAGTGAGCGAGATGGGAGTGCAGATAGGCATTGTCATCGGCGGTGGAAACATCTTCCGCGGGCTCAGTGGTTCGCAGAAAGGTTTCGATCGTGTCAAGGGCGACCAGATGGGAATGTGCGCCACAGTAATCAACTCTTTGGCTCTCAGCTCTGCCTTGGGTGCCATTGGAGTGAAGACAAAGGTGCTTACGGCAATACGCATGGAGCCTATCGGTGAGTTCTACACCAAGTGGAAGGCAATAGAGGCAATGGAGGCAGGCTATGTCTGCATCTTCTCTGCAGGAACGGGCAGCCCCTATTTCACCACCGACACAGGATCATCGCTGCGTGGCATAGAGATAGAGGCCGACGTGATGCTTAAGGGCACTCGTGTTGACGGAATCTACACCGCCGACCCTGAGAAAGACCCTACGGCAACGAAGTTCACCGACATCACCTACGATGAGATTTACACCCGTGGACTTAAGGTTATGGACCTCACAGCCACAACCATGTGCAAGGAAAACAATCTTCCCATCTATGTGTTTAACATGGATGTTGTTGGAAACTTGAGGAAAGTTATGGACGGAGAGCCAATAGGTACTTTAGTGCATAATTGAAGTGGGTTCTGCAAGTTGACAAGTAGTTGACAAGTTGACGAGTTGACAAGTAAACGAGTTGACAAGTTAATACTCTGCTGTTATCTGCGGTTGGACTATCAACTTGTCAACTTGTCTCCAACCCCCTATTCTTCCGTAAACTCAACATATTCGCCCTCGTCTGCATCGATAATCTTGCGCTTACGCTCCTTAGGCTGACGGTTGTCAATAATCACCTTTCCGTCTTCTGTCCGTGTCTGTTGGTATCCTTGCTGCTCTCCGTTTGGTTTGGCTCGGCTTGTGCGTCCGCCACGGAAAGCGTATTGGTGCTGATGACGTGATATGGATTGTCGCTCATATTCCTCGTCCTCGTCGAGTTCGCCTGTCGCCATTTTTCTCATGCGCTTTAGGAATCTCAAGACGATGCTGATAGCAAACAAAACTATTGCGCTGACGACAACAAGTATAATAATGATGAAAAAAAGAAGCCCTTTGAGCATGACTAAGTCAATTTGTAATGGTTAGATATTACTGCGAGGATAACATACCATCCGATAACCACTGCTATACCTGCTATTCCAAAGATGGCGAGAAGTGGGAGAGAGGAGAGGATAAAGACGTATTTCACCTCATTGCCTTTCCAACCCCAATGTTTGAACTTTAGTGCAAACATTGGAAGTTCCGCCACAAGGAGATAGCTGCAGACCAAAACCATGGCTATGGTGAGTAGTGTCATGTAGGGTGATATGGACATTATTTCCTCACAACCTACAATCAGAGAACCCCAAAAGAGGGCATTGGCTGGCGTTGGCACGCCAATGAACGACGTTGTCTGTCGTTCGTCAAGATTGAACTTGGCAAGGCGGATGGCAGAGAAGGCCGCCATGACGAAAGCCAAGTATGGCAATATAGGGCTTACGCACTGAAGCCAATCGGGATAGTCGTGGGTGTAGAGCACTCCGAATACCATTGCCGAGGGTGCCACACCAAAGGTGACGTCGTCGGCGAGGGAGTCGAGTTCCTTGCCTATTGGTGACGATACATTAAGCAGGCGGGCACTCATGCCGTCGAAGAAGTCAAACGCTGCGCCCAGGATGATGAAGAGCAAGGCTTTTTCATAGCAACCTCCAAAAGCGAAGGCTGTAGCAATGCAACCACAAATGAGGTTGCTCGATGTCAAGGCGTTTGGAATGTGCCTCGTTATGCAGTTTGCCATATATACATTATTATATATTAGGGGTGAGAGGGGATAGTCACGGCAACTTGGCAAGAATGGTAAGGTCGCCGGTTGTCGCTTGGCCCATTTTCACGCAAACCTCAGATCCTAATGGCAGGAACACGTCAACCCTGGAACCAAGTTTAATGAATCCCATGTGCTCGTCGATGAAACATTCCTCGCCTTCCTTGGCGTAGGTCACTATTCTGCGTGCCATAGCACCTGCTATCTGGCGACAAAGAATGTCCTCGCCCTCAGGTGTGGTTATCATCACGTCGGCATGCTCGTTCTCCTCGCTTGCCTTAGGCAACCAAGCCTTGTGGAAGTTTCCGTCGCGGTGCTTCACGAATTTTACCTTTCCGTCAACTGGAAACCAGTTGGCATGTACGTTGAAGAGGCTCATGAAGATGGAAATCATCAGACGGCGGTCATGGAAATAGCGGTTTTCCTCCACTTCCTCAATAACAACTATCTTACCATCGGCGGGAGCCACCACCACTCGCTCAGTGTCGTCCTTGAATTCGCGTATGGGGCAGCGGTAGAAATTGAGGACTATAGCCCACACCGTTCCAAACACTGCGACAAATGCCCAAAACGCTATCGGTGACACGTCGAGCCAACGCAGCAAAGCTGCGACTGCAACAATGCCAACGATACTGTATGTGAGGGTGCCTGTTCCCTCTCTGTGTATTCTTATTTTCTTCAGTTTCTTGATTCTTCTTCCCATCGGGTAACTCGTTGATTTGATTTTGCAGTGCAAAGATACATCTTTTTTGATTATTAAGCAAACTTTTTGTGATTTCTTTTGGTTATTTCGCAGATAAAGCGTAACTTTACACCTCGAAATCGAAAAAAGACACGAAAAATGCAAGATTTTATACATCTTCATGTACACACATACTACTCGATTCTGGATGGACAGTCGAGTATCGCAAAGCTCGTTGACAAGGCTGTTGGCAACGGTATGAAGGGTATGGCTGTAACTGACCATGGAGACATGTTCGGCATTAAAGAATTCTTCGACTACTGCAACAAGGTGAACGGGGGCAGGAAAAAGGAGGGACTGGAGCCTTTCAAGCCTATCCTTGGTTGTGAGATGTATGTGGCGCGCCACCGCAAGGAAGACAAGAACAAGGACAATGGTGACCGAAGCGGTTATCATCTCATCGTGTTGGCAAAGAACTACAGGGGCTACAAAAACCTCATAAAACTTGTGTCCAACGCCTGGGTGGATGGTTTTTACGGTCGTCCGCGTACCGACCGTGCCGACCTTGAGCGCTACCATGAAGATCTTATAGTATGTTCGGCTTGCATTGCAGGCGAGGTGCCTAAGAAAATCCTTCAGGACGACATCGCTGGTGCCCGCGAGGCTATAGAGTGGTATAAGCGTGTCTTTGGCGACGACTATTATCTTGAGCTCCAGCGCCACGAGGTGAAAGACCCTACCATAAGGGCAAACCGCGAGACATTCCCCTTGCAGCAAAAGGCAAACAAGGTGCTTGTGGAGTTGGCGAAGGAATATGGGATAAAGGTCGTTTGTACCAACGACGCTCATTTCGTGGACCAAGAGAACGCTGAGGCACACGACCATTTGCTCTGTCTCTCAACGGGCAAGGATCTCGACGACCCCTCGCGCATGCTCTATTCAAAGCAGGAATGGTTCAAGACTCGCGAGGAAATGAACGAGGTTTTTGCCGACATTCCCGAAGCGTTGTCAAACACTCTTGAAATATTGGACAAGGTGGAGTTCTACGACATAGAGAACGCACCAATCATGCCCTTCTTCCCCATTCCCGAAGAGTTTGGAACCGAGGAACAGTGGCGTGAGAAATTCAGCGAAGAGGACCTTTTCAAGGAATTTACTTCCGACGAGAACGGCGAGAACCAGCTGCCTCGTGAGGAAGGCGAGAAGAAGATAGCAAAACTGGGAGGCTACGACAAACTCTATCGCATAAAGTTCGAGGCGGACTATCTGGCCAAACTTGCCTACGAGGGTGCGGCAAAGCTCTACCCCATGCCTCTGACACAGGAGGTTGACGACCGCATACGCTTCGAACTTCACATCATGAAGACCATGGGTTTCCCCGGCTATTTCCTCATAGTGCAGGACTTCATCAACTCCGCACGCGATGAGCTGGGCGTTATGGTGGGACCTGGACGTGGTTCGGCGGCAGGATCGGTTGTTGCCTACTGTCTTGGCATCACCAAGATTGACCCGATAAAATACGACCTCCTATTCGAGCGTTTCCTCAATCCCGACCGTATCTCCCTGCCCGATATCGATACCGACTTCGACGACGACGGACGAGGCAGGGTGCTTGAGTGGGTGGAGGACAAATACGGACATGAGAACTGTGCCCATATCATAACCTACGGCACAATGGCGACCAAGAACTCCATCAAGGACGTGGCACGCGTGGAAAAACTACCTCTTGAGAAGGCAAACTGGCTGTGCAAGCTCATTCCCGACAAGTTGCCCGACGGACTAAAGATGAACCTCGGCAACGCCATAAAGTGCATTCCCGAACTGCGTGAGGCTGAGGCGAGTCCCG
>SAMEA3663038__coassemble_575_pt1 | contig 11578 bp, 14 predicted proteins | sample SAMEA3663038__metabat2_low_PE_036 | metagenome-assembled genome bin SAMEA3663038 (sample SAMEA3663038) | pig gut metagenome | biome: pig gut; feature: pig-associated habitat; material: faeces | place: France | collected 2012 | reverse complement strand
GCGACGCTACAACGAAATCATAGGCGAACAGACAAACTTCATGACGCGAATGTTGAACAAATTCCTTGAACTTTCAGAATATGAGAGCAGCGACGAGCCGCTGCCGAAAGAGACAGTAGCCATCGACGATTTATTCAACGAGGTCAATTCCATAGTGCCACGACCTGCGGAGGGCGTGGAGCTTACGTTCCACAACAACAGTGGACTTGCCGAGGTGGAAACCAACCACAAAGGACTCTCGCGCATCATTCAGTGCCTTGTGGGAAACGCCGTGAAGTTCACCGCGGAGGGCTACATCAGCGTGGAATGTGCTACAAATGCCGACGGCAACACCATCTTCACAGTCACCGACACTGGCAAGGGCATTCCCGAAGGAGAAAAAGAAAAGATTTTCGACCGCTTCTTCAAGGTCGATGATTTTGTGCCCGGTGCAGGCCTCGGTCTCCCGCTCGTGCGCGTGATAGCAAGGCGCATGGGTGCCACGGTGGAGCTGGACCGCACTTACGCTACAAAAGGCTCACGGTTCCGTGTTTCGTTGAGGGCATAATAGCCCTACGACAGTCTCATTTGGTAACAGCTGCCATCTTTAATAGTATTAATTAAATAAAACAAAAACACAATGAAAACAAAGAAATTTATTTTTGCAATCGTGGCACTCTTCTGCTGCTTGTCTCTAACATCATGCGGTGGTGACGACGACGAACCACAGCCAGCAACGAAAACCATCACGAAGGCCTACCTCTGCGTCACTGCCAAGCCAACAGCAGAGCAACTAAAAGTGTCTAACCTCACCGTGAACTACAACGACGGGCAAGGCTCTGACATAACCGAAGTCGTGGATGAGACAAACTGGCAACGCAAGGTGACAGTGACAAAGTTTCCGCTGAATGCCACATTCACCTACAACAGCAGCAAGAAGGCCGATGCAGTAATCGACACCAACGCGTCATACAAAATGGTCAAAAAACTGTACATAATGATAATCGTGGAATACTCCGACGGCTCCTCTGCAACCCTCCACGACGATTCGATATTTGGCATTGAAAGCTCCGTCACAGTAGGCGGCGGAAATGTGGAGAAATGGCTTAACGATCATACCACACTCTCCACAAAAAAAATATCTGTTGAGGCAGATGGTTCTTTCAGTGTTCAATAAGATAGGATTATTAGAATCCTCCTTGTATCAAAAATGGATTCAAAACGCAGGAAGTCGGACAATCCGCAAACGGGAATGTCCGACTTCCTTTTCTGTTGTTACGCTTGTCTTACTGTTCGGAGAACGCTGCGGCTTCGGCAGCGGCAATTATTTCCTCACGCGTCTGTTCCTTCGGCGTTGTCGTAATGTCGGAGAGGTCAAACTCGTCAGTTTCTACTGTTACTGACACAACCTTCTCGGTCATTTCGACAGCTTTGGTCTTTTGTTTCTGTTCCGTTGGAACTGGGGCGCTTTCTTCCTTGCTTTTCGCAATAATGAAGTCTTGCTTCTCCTCAGTGTCGGGTACGTTGAGCACTGGTTCTTCCTCCATCTTGGTGCGGTTTCCTTTTGCAGCAAATATGGCATCGATGAACTGTGGCTCGCGTTTCAGTCGTTGAAGTGTCAGCTTTGCAGCCAACTGCTGACTTTCTTTCTTCGAGTATCCTCGCCCTTCGCAACCGTCGAGGCCCTCTATGCGTATCTTATACACAAATGTGGGGCTTCCTGTGTCGTCCTTCGACTGTTTCACAAGGGAGAATTCGAGATGCACCTTGTTTTTCTGGCTCCACTCTATGAGTTTGCTCTTGAAATTCACCTCCTTGTAAGCCACCTTGTCGATGTTGATAAGCTTGCAGAGAATGCGTTGCTGCATAAACTTCATGCAAGCCTCATAGCCACGGTCGAGATAGATGGCTCCCACGAGAGCCTCGAAAGCGTTGCCGCCGACGTAGCTGTTGTGGGTGTTGTTGTGTCCGGAGGAGAGAATGAGCTGGTCGATGCCCATTTCCTGTGCCAGGCGGTTCAAAGTGTCTCGCTGTACGAGTTTGCTTCTCGTGTTGGTGAGAAATCCCTCTCGTTTTCCCTCGAAGTGGCGATAAACGATGTCCCCCACCACGGCGTCGAGAATGGCGTCTCCAAGAAATTCGAGCCTCTCGTTGTTCACTGGCCTTCCCTTTGCGTTGCGTCGTGCCACGCTCTTGTGCATGAGCGCCATTTTGTAGTGCTCAATTTTTCGTGGATAGAAACCGAGGATTTGGTAAAGCGAAGAAAAAAGCTCCTTCTCCTTGCGGAAAGGGAGCCTTATTCTATCAATAAGATTATTATTCAGCATACTTCTTGAATACTACACAAGCATTGTGACCGCCGAAACCGAAGGTGTTGCTGATGGCAGCGCGCACCTCACGCTTCTGGGCCTTGTTGAATGTGAAGTTCAGATTGTAGTCAATCTCCTCGTCGTTGTCGCCTTCTTCGTGGTTGATAGTAGGAGGAACGATGTCGTTCTTTACGGCAAGGATAGTTGCCATTGCCTCAACAGCTCCCGCAGCACCGAGAAGGTGGCCGGTCATAGACTTGGTTGAGCTGATGTTGAGCTTGTAGGCAGCCTCTCCAAAAACTTCCTTGATAGCCTTTGCCTCTGAGATGTCTCCAACGTGAGTTGATGTGCCGTGAACGTTGATATAGTCGATGTCTTCTGGCTTGAGACCGGCGTCGGCAAGAGCGTTCTCCATCACGAGACGTGCTCCAAGACCCTCAGGGTGAGAAGCGGTGATGTGGTAAGCGTCGGCACTCATGCCCTCGCCAACCATCTCTGCATAGATTTTCGCTCCGCGTGCCTTGGCGTGCTCCAGTTCCTCAAGAATGAGGCAGCCAGCGCCCTCGCCCATGATGAATCCGTCGCGTGTTGCGCTGAATGGGCGTGATGCCGTTTCAGGCGACTCGTTGCGGGTGCTCAGTGCGTGCATGGCGTTGAAACCGCCTACGCCGCAACCGCAGATGGCAGCCTCGGCACCTCCGGCAACAATGGCGTTTGCCTTGCCAAGACGTACGAGGTTGAAGGCGTCGGCGAGTGCGTTTGTTGATGAGGCGCAAGCCGATGTTGTTGTGTAGTTGGGGCCGTGGAAGCCAAAATGTATAGAGATCTGACCTGATGCGATGTCAGCAATCATCTTTGGTATAAAGAACGGATTGAACTTTGGTCCGTCCTCCTCGTGGACACCGTAGTATTTCACTTCGTCCTCGAAGGTCTTAATACCGCCGATACCCACACCGAAAACCACTCCGATGCGGTTTTTGTCAATGCTCTCAAGGTCCATGCCACTGTCCTTTACGGCCTGCATTGCCGAAATCATTGCCAGCTGTGTGTAGCGGTCCATCTTACGGGCTTCCTTACGGTCGATGAATTCGGTGATGTTGAGATTCTTGACCTCACAAGCGAACTGTGTCTTGAACTTTGACGCGTCAAATAATGTAATAGGCGCTGCACCACTCACTCCGTTGACGAGGTTGTTCCAAGTCTCCTCTGGAGTGTTGCCGACGGGAGTAACGGCTCCCATGCCTGTTACAACTACTCTTTTTAATTCCATGTAAAAAAAATGATGTTGAAAAGTGAAAACATGAGAATTGGGAATTTCAAAAATATGAAATTCCCAATTTCTTTAATCCAAGATTATTTTGAATTCTCCTCGATGTAAGCGATAGCGTCACCTACAGTGCCAATCTTCTCAGCCTTGTCGTCTGGGATAGATACACCGAAAGCCTTCTCAAACTCCATGATGAGCTCTACAGTGTCAAGAGAGTCTGCACCAAGATCGTTTGTGAAGCTTGCTTCTGGCTTTACCTCTGCCTCGTCAACACCGAGTTTTTCTACGATGATTTCCTTTACTTTAGATTCAATTTCTGACATAATTTTGATGTTTAAAATGTTAATACTGATTTCTATATTAATGTTTTCGGGTGCAAAGTAACTAATTTTTAATCAATTATGCAAATAATTTTTAAGAAAAAGAATCTGTTTTTGCACATTTACCATATCATTGTGCATGTTTTTTGACTAAAATCAAGGATTTCTTTGCCCGAAAAAGTGTTTTTTGTACAATTTACACGTTGTGTGCGCACACTTCGTATTGCTCGCGACGGAGGGGATAATTGCCACGTTGCTCCTCAAAGTCGAGAGGGTGGAGTTTGAGGCGGCGGCTGTCTTCAAGCGGGTCGTAGAGTTCGAGCGGATTTCCGGTGTAGTGGAAGTCGGAAGGTAGCGGTGGGGCAGTCACTTTCTTGTGTCCCTTTATGCCGAAGAAGTCGCACAACGCGTCGAGCACCATGTTGTCAGCAGTCACTTTGCCGTCGGCAGAGTAGCCTGCTATGTGTGGTGTGGCGATGTATGCCTTGTCGAGCAGTTTGGGGTTTATGTCCGGTTCGTTCTCCCATGTGTCTATTATGGCATGGCGCACTATGCCTTTGTCCATTGCCTCAATCAGTGCATTCTCGTCCACAATGCCTCCGCGGCTGGTGTTCACCACCGTGACGCCCTCTCGGCAAAGCCCCATGAGGAAACTGCGGTCGGCAAGATGCATGGTGGGATGCTCTCCGTCGCTTGTCAGTGGCACGTGGAAGGTGACGACATCTGCCTCGCGCCGTATTGTGTCGAGGCTTACAAGTTCTGGAAGATTGAGGAACGGGTCGTTGACGATAATATTCATGCCGAGTTTCTCGCCCACCGCCTTCACCGCCCTGCCTACATGCCCATAGCCCACAATGCCGAGAGTGGCACGGTCGAGGTGCAGACCGTGGTCGCGCTGGAGTGTGAGGAGTGAGGTGAGCAGGTATTGTCCTACTGAGGCGGCGTTGCATCCGGGGCAGTTCACCCAGCGTATGCCCGCACTGTCGAGCCATTGTGTGTCGAGATGGTCGATGCCAATTGTTGCCGTGGCAACGAAGCGCACTTTACTGCCGCCGAGGAGACGCTCGTCGCAGCGTGTCCTTGTCCTCACTATGAGTGCGTCGGCATTGCGCACATCGCTTGCAGTAATGTCGGCACCTTTTATATATATGATGTCGCGCGTTATCCCGGAAAGAGCCTCTCGGATATACGGAATCTTATCGTCAACAATAATCTTCATTTACTATGCTCCTGCATTCTATTTAACGTGGTTTTTTACTATTTCGGGGGCAAAAGTACATAAAATCTTCAAAAAAAAGCACTATTTCCTTGAAAAACTATGTATTTTGTTGGATATTTGAAAAACTTTTCTTAGATTTGCAGATAAAAATAATAAAAAGGTAAGTAAAATGTCATTTACAGAACACTGCAACAAGATTTTCAATCAGGCGATAAGAGACTATCATCTGACGGATAATGTTGACGTACCGATGAACAATCCCTACGAGCGTGGCTCCATCGACTACAGCCTCTACATGAAGTGCTGGATAGACACCGTGCAATGGCATCTTGAGGATATCATTCGCGACCCGCACATCAATCCCGACGAGGCATTGTCGCTGAAAAGGCGCATCGACCGCAGCAATCAGGACCGCACCGACCTCGTGGAGGATATTGACAGCTATTTCCGCCAGCAATACAGCGAGGTGGTGCCACTGACGGAGGCAAGGCTGAACACCGAAAGCCCCGCATGGGCCGTTGACCGATTGTCTATTCTTTCGCTGAAGATATACCACATGGCGGAACAGGTGGACAGGGAAGACGCTGCCGAAGATCACCGCAACAAGTGCAAGGCGAAACTCGATGTGCTGCTTGAACAGCAGACAGACCTTGGAACAGCTATCGACCAGCTTCTCGAGGACATAGCCGAGGGACGGAAGTACATGAAGGTCTATAGGCAGATGAAGATGTACAACGACCCATCGACTAATCCGGTTCTATACGGAAAAGTCAACAAATGAAAAAAGAGCATATTCTCATCATAAGGTTCTCCGCGTTGGGCGACGTGGCAATGGCGGTGCCAGTGGTGTATTCGTTGGCGATGACCTATCCCGACATACGCATCACGGTGCTGAGCCGCAATTTTGCACGCACCTTCTTCGAGGACCTCGCGCCTAACGTCAATTTCATGGGTGCCGACCTAATGAGCGAGTATCACGGGGTGGGAGGACTCAATGCACTCTATCGACGGCTCACAGCAAAGAATTTCACCGCCATAGCCGATTTCCATAACGTGTTGCGATCCGACTACCTTCGTCTGCGCTTCAATATCGACCGCTACAAGGTGGCACACATAAGGAAAGACAGGATGGGGCGCAGGCGACTCACCGCCGTAAACAACAAGAGGCTCGAGCAGCAGCCCTCGCCGTTCAGGAGATATGCCGATGTGCTGGAGCGTCTTGGCTATCCTGTGGAACTGAGCTTCAAGTCGCTCTTCCCCGACGAGGGCGGCAACCTCAACCTCCTGCCTGCCATAGTGGGACCGAAGAAGAATTTCGAGTCGTGGGTGGGTGTGGCTCCATTTGCCGCACACAAGGGGAAAGTTTATCCCACGAGGCTCATGCGTCAGGTAGTTGATGGCTTGTTGCAGCGCCATGCCCATTGCCGTGTGTTTCTCTTCGGACGTGGAGAGGAGGAGGAGAAGACCTTCGACGAATGGTGCGCGGCGGACAACCGTTGCGTCTGCGTGTCAAAGCATCTTGAGACTATGCAGCAGGAACTGATACTCATGAGCCATCTCGATGTTATGGTGTCCATGGACAGTGCCAATATGCACCTTGCCTCGCTTGTGGGCACAAGGGTGGTGAGCGTCTGGGGTGCCACACATCCTTTGGCAGGATTCATGGGTTGGGGGCAGACAGTCGATGACGCCGTGCAGCTCGATCTGCCGTGCCGTCCGTGCAGCATCTATGGTAACAAACCATGTCTGCGTGGCGATTATGCCTGTCTGCAGAACATCCCGCCGGAGCAGGTGCTGGAGAGAATAGAAAAAGCGATTGGAAAACAATAGTATAAACAATTTTATTTTTTAGGAGAGAAAATTATGAAAAAGTACATTTGCGACACTTGTGGCTGGGTGTATGACCCAGAAGTAGGCGATCCTGAAGGCGGCATCGCTGCAGGAACAGCGTTTGAGGACATTCCAGACGACTGGGTTTGCCCATTGTGTGGAGTTGGTAAGGACGACTTCTCTGTCGTTGAGGAGTAATGACTGTCACGCAGAAAGAGCGCGAGAGGAAAATCTATCGCGTCACACTCGCCGGAAGCATCATCAATATGGTGCTCCTGGCGTTTAAGTTTGTTGCAGGAGTGGTTGGTGGATCGGCGGCAATGATAGCCGATGCCGTACACTCCCTTTCCGACTTTCTCACCGACATTGTAGTGGTCATATTCGTCAGGATAAGCTCCAAACCGCAGGACAGCGACCACGACTACGGACACGGGAAATACGAGACATTGGCAACGTCGCTCATCGGCATGGCATTGCTTGCCGTGGGAGTGATGATTCTCTACAATGGGGCGAGGGACATCATGCGCGCCATAGGAGGCGAACAGCTTCCGAAGCCGGGAATGATAGCTCTCGTGGCGGCACTCGTCAGCATAGCACTGAAGGAGTGGGCTTACCAGTTCACTGTCCGTGCGGGAAAGCAGATTCACTCTTCTGCCTTGGTGGCTAACGCATGGCATCACCGCAGCGACTCGCTCTCCTCCATAGGTACGGCAATAGGAGTGGGCGGAGCAATAGCCCTCGGAAGCAAGTGGGCGGTGCTCGACCCCATAGCAGCTGTTGTCGTAAGCCTGTTTGTCATCGCTACGGCGGCAAAGCTGTTGAGGCAGTCGGCAGACGAACTGCTTGAGAAAAGCCTGCCGCAGGACATTGAGCGGGAGATAGTGGATATAGTAGGGCAGGAGCCGGTAGCCGGCGAGGTACACAACCTCTGCACCCGACGCATAGGAAGCACCATAGCCATAGAGATGCACGTGCGCATGCCAGGCAGCCTCACCCTCTACGAGTCGCACATCCATGCCTCGAACATAGAGAGACGACTCCGACAGCGCTTTGGCAGCAACACCCACCTTAGTCTCCATGTAGAGCCAATGAAGGTGGACGGACAATACGTTGATCCAAGGAAAAAAGAACAAGAAAACGAACAATGAACATACTTATTACCGGAGCTACGGGATTCATAGGCAGCTTCATAGTGGAGGAGGCTCTGCGAAGGAACATGAATGTATGGGTGGCGGTGAGATCCACCAGTAGCAGGAAATACCTCACCGACGAGCGCATAAATTTCCTTATGCTCGATTTCGACGACACGCAACAGATGGTGACCCAGATGCTGGGACTTAGGCTCGACTATGTGGTGCATGCCGCAGGACTCACAAAATGTGTCAATCCCGCAGATTTCCACCGTGTCAACACCGAGGGCACCCGACATCTCGTCGAGGCACTGCTTGAGCTGAAGATGCCTCTGAGGCGTTTTGTATATCTCAGCAGCCTCAGCGTCTGCGGAGCAGTGTGCGAGAAACAGCCCTACAGCAACATAACCGAGGACACCACGCCACACCCCAACACCGAATACGGGAAAAGCAAGCTCCAGGCGGAACACTACCTTGGCACTGTCAAGGACCTGCCCTACATAGTGCTGCGCCCCACGGGAGTGTATGGGCCGCGCGAGCGTGACTATTTCCTCATGGTGAAGAGCATATGCCAGCATGTAGATTTCTCAGTGGGCTTCAAGCCGCAGGTCTTGACCTTCATCTATGTACTCGACGTGGTGCAGGCAGTGTTCCTTGCGCTCGACAAAGGAGTGGTGGGGCACTCCTATATCATCAGCGACGGCAAGGAGTATGGTTCGCGCACTTTCAGCGACCTCATACGCCGTGAGCTTGGAAATCCCTGGCTCCTGCGCATAAAAGCCCCGCTGTGGCTCCTGCGCGTCATCACCTTTGTCGGCGAGCATATTGGCAGGATGACGGGCACTGTTTCGGCACTCAACAACGACAAGTATAACATCATGCGGCAGCGCAACTGGAAATGCGACATCAGCCGCGCCCGCCGCGAGTTGGGCTACGAGCCGGCGTACAACCTCGACCGTGGCGTCCAACTCACAATAAAATGGTATAAGGAAAACAAATGGATTTGAGAAAACTTAAAGTAGTTACTTTTTTTGAGAGAGAAAAAAAAACAAGCAAGGGACTGTTGGCTGCCGAATGGGTGGTGATGGGTTATCTGCTCCTCACCCTGTTGCTGATGCTGTTCACCTACACCAAGCTTCACAATCCTGAGTCAATGCTCTATGGACGCATCAGGATTGTGGCAATGACGTTTGCCCTGTGGCTTGTCTATAGGATGTGGCCCTGCCGCATCACACGGTTTGCCCGCATCGCAGCGCAGATGGCATTGCTCTCTTGGTGGTATCCCGACACCTACGAGTTCAACCGCATGTTCCCCAATCTCGACCATGTTTTCGCCACCTGGGAGCAGCATATCTTTGGCTTTCAGCCCTCCCTCGTCTTTGCCTCCACTTTCAGCTATCCCCTCGTCAGCGAGCTGATGGACATGGGCTATGCCGCCTATTTTCCCATGATAGCCGTGGTGACGCTTTTCTATTTCTTCTGCCGCTATGCCGACTTCGGCAGCGCAACATTCGTCATCCTCGCGTCGTTCTTCACCTATTATATAATATATATAGTGCTCCCTGTTGCCGGACCTCAATACTATTACTGTGCCGTAGGTCTCGACGACATTGCCCGCGGCGTGTTCCCCAATGTACACGACTGGTTTGCTACCCACGATGAGTGCCTCACAAGCCCCGGCGTCAAGGACGGTTTCTTCTATCAGATGGTGGCAGACGCCCACAATGCCGGCGAGCGTCCCACAGCGGCCTTCCCAAGCAGTCATGTAGGCGTGAGCACCATTCTTATGCTCCTTGCCTGGAAAGCCCGCAGCAAGCGCCTTTTGCTCTTTCTCACGCCGTTCTATGTTCTTCTCTGCCTCTCCACGGTGTATATCTATGCCCACTATGCCATCGACGTTTTTGGCGGTTGGGTAACGGCTTTTGCCTTCTTTTATGCTTTTTACTATCTTTATCCAAGATTAATAGACTGAAACACAGAGTGTTAACGGTTCTAAAATCTATAAAGGATGTTGTTGGTGTTAACATTGTGTGCGAACACAATTATTTGATTTGTATCAATATATAGCCCAAAATCAGTAAAAATACGACGAAAAGTTATACAACATTGCGAAAATCGTCGTACCTTTGCATCGTCAAAAGACAAAAGGTATAAAGCCGAAAGGTAAAGATTTGTATTAAGGACATTTGGATTTGATTTTTAGTTATAGAGGTTATTTAGGTAATAAGATTGATTTGTTTCGTTTGATAGGTTAGTTATTTAGTTTTTAGTTAGGTAATAGGTTAGTATTTTAGGTAACGCATTTAAGAGTCGCGAGACTGTTTTTTGCAAAAAAAGAAAGAAAGATTTTCTCAATACAGCTTGACAGCGTGATGTTGTCAAGCTGTATTGCTTTTTTATGCAAAAAAATTTGGAAGTTTAATTTTTTTTGCTTACCTTTGCAGCAGAATCAGTGTGGAGACACAAATAAGGCAAAAGGGATTCCGACATCAAGGATGTTGGAATTCTATTTTTTTCGTGTCGAGACGAAATGAATCAGGAAAATTGTTTAACCATTAAATAAATAAAGAACGATATGGCTTATATGTCGCAAGAAGGCTACGATAACATGGTGGCCGAACTCAAACGTTTGGAAGGAATTGAGCGTCCTAAAGCGTCAGCAGCTATAGCAGAAGCCCGCGACAAGGGCGACCTCAGTGAGAATTCCGAGTATGATGCTGCCAAGGAAGCACAGGCACATCTTGAAGATAAGATAAACAAACTCAAGCTCGCAATCAGCGAGGCAAAGATCATCGATGTCTCACGTCTTAGTAGCGACGTGGTGCAGATTCTCTCCAAGGTGGAGATGACAAACCTTGCAAACAAGGCAAAGATGAGCTATACCATCGTGAGCGAGAACGAGGCAAACCTGCGAGAGGGAAAAATTTCCATCAAGACCCCGATAGCACAGGGATTGCTCGGCAAGAAGGTTGGCGACGAGGTGGAGATAAAGATTCCTCGTGGCACCATAAAGCTGCGCATCGAAAACATCACTATCGTAGGATAAAAAAGAAAGGAGAACAATAGTCATGGACATTTTCTCAAAGATAGCAGCTGGAGAGATACCAAGCTACAAGTGCGCAGAGAGCGAAAAATTCTACGCTTTCCTCGACATCAACCCAGTGGCAAAGGGTCACACCCTCGTTATTCCACGCCGCGAGGTTGACTACATCTTCGATATGGACGACGAGGAGCTGGCAGAGTATCAGGTGTTTGCAAAACGCGTGGCAACAGCCCTCAAGAAGGCGTTCCCATGCCGAAAGGTGGCACAAGTGGTGCTCGGGCTTGAGGTTCCGCATGCCCACATCCACCTAATCCCTATGAACTCAGAAGCCGACGTAGATTTCCGTCGCGATAAACTTAAACTATCCGAAGAAGAATTCAAGCAGATTGCCGAGGCAATAAGAAATGGTTTTGAATGAAGAGTGAAGAATGAAGAGTGAAGAGTGAAGAATTCTTCACTCTTCATTTATATAAACTCTTCT